>UMDO01020961.1_pt1 | contig 23402 bp, 15 predicted proteins | sample 1964511 | NCBI WGS metagenome assembly UMDO01 (sample SAMEA4835996, study PRJEB28245) | human gut metagenome | biome: gut microbiome; material: fecal sample | place: Denmark | collected 2008 | reverse complement strand
GTAGTTACCACTTGTGAGAGTTCAGTTAATAATTAATAATTTCGGTGCCGAAACCATAATAAATTGTGGGAAATGACTGATTTCTCGATTTTTTTGTCTAATTTTGCACCTTGGTATAGAATGCCTTGGTTTGTAATGAGGCTCGGGGCAGGAGATACACATTATTTTATATATAAATTTAGGAAATAAAAAATTTAATAATAAGAATGAAGAAGAAAATTCAGTTCAGTCTCGTTTACCGAGACATGTGGCAGAGTTCTGGTAAGTTCCAGCCACGTAAGGATCAGTTGGCTAAGATTGCCCCAGTTATCATTGAGATGGGTTGCTTTAGCCGTGTAGAGACCAATGGTGGTGCTTTCGAGCAGGTTAACCTCCTCGCTGGTGAGAATCCTAATGATGCAGTTCGTGCATTCTGTAAGCCATTCAACGAGGTGGGCATCAAGACTCACATGCTCGACCGTGGATTGAACGCTCTTCGCATGTATCCTGTGCCAGACGATGTACGTGCCTTGATGTACAAGGTAAAGGCTAAGCAGGGTACCAACATCACCCGTATCTTTGATGGTTTGAACGATGTTCGTAACATCATTCCTTCTATCAAGTGGGCTAAGGAGGGTGGTATGACTCCACAGTGTGCACTCTGTATTACCAATTCTCCTGTTCATACTCTCGAATATTATATGAACATCGCCGACCAGCTCATCGCTGCAGGTGCAGAGGAAATCTGCTTGAAGGATATGGCCGGTATCGGTCAGCCTGCATTCCTCGGTAAGCTTACCAAGATGATCAAGGACAAGTATCCTGAAATCATCATCCAGTACCATGGTCACTCTGGTCCTGGTCTCTCTATGGCTTCTATCCTCGAGGTCTGCAACAATGGTGCCGACATCATCGATACAGCCATCGAGCCATTGTCATGGGGTAAGGTTCATCCAGACGTTATCTCTGTTATCAGCATGTTGAAGAACGAGGGCTTTGAGGTGCCTGAGATCAATATGAGCGCTTATATGAAGGCTCGTGCCATGACTCAGGAGTTCATCGACGAGTGGCTCGGATATTTCATCAACCCAGGTAACAAGATCATGTCTTCATTGTTGCTCGGTTGTGGTCTCCCTGGCGGTATGATGGGTTCTATGATGGCAGACCTCGGTGGTATGCGTCAGACCATCAACAACATCCGCAAGAAGAAGGGTGAGGAAGAGTTGTCTATGGATGACCTCCTGATCAAGCTCTTCGACGAGGTAGAGTATGTATGGCCACGCGTAGGTTATCCTCCATTGGTAACACCATTCAGCCAGTATGTAAAGAACATTTCATTGATGAACCTCCTTACCATGGAGCAGGGCAAGGGCCGCTTCGTAATGATGGATGATTCTATGTGGGGTATGATCCTCGGTAAGAGTGGTAAGATTCCTGGAGAGATTGATCCTGAACTCGTAGAGCTTGCCAAGAAGCAGGGTCGTGAGTTTACAGATGTAGATGCTCACACATTGCTCAGCAACGCACTCGATGACTTCAAGAAGGAGATGGACGAGAACGGTTGGGAGTATGGTCAGGACGATGAGGAGCTCTTCGAACTCGCTATGCACCCAGAGCAGTATCGCAACTTCAAGAGCGGTCAGGCAAAGAAGAACTTCCTGGCTGACCTCCAGAAGGCAAAGGATGCCAAGCTCGGCAGCACCTTGACTCCAGCTCAGCTCGCTGAGTTCAAGCATGCCAAGGCTGATGCTATCGTAGCACCAGTAGCTGGTCAGATTTTCTGGGAGTTCCAGGGCGAGGGCGAGTGCCAGCCAGCTGTTGAGCCATTCATCGGTAAGGAGTACAAGGAAGGTGATGCCTTCTGCTACATCCTCGCTCCATGGGGTGAGTTTGAGACAGTTCCTGCCGCTTTGGGTGGTAAGCTCGTGGAAATCAATGCTAAGCAGGGCAGCAAGATCCGCAAGGGTGATGTCATCGCTTACATTGAGCGCAACGCTGAGTAAACATTGAATTTATGGATTATCAAGCAATTATTGATAAGTATTATCCTGAGGATACAGAGCTTCGCCGTATCCTCATCACACATAGTCAATCTGTAGCGCGAAAAGCGCTACAGATTGTTTCGTCTCATCCCGAACTGCATCTGGATGCCCGGTTTATAGAGGAAGCAGCCATGCTTCACGATATCGGAATCTTTCAGACCGATGCTCCTGGCATTCACTGTTTCGGCTCGCAGCCTTACATCTGTCATGGTCGACTGGGTGCCGAACTGCTGCGCAAGGAAGGTTATGAGCGACATGCTCGGGTATGCGAGCGCCACACTGGTGCCGGCATTACGAAAGAGCAGATCGAGAAGCAGCAACTGCCACTGCCTCACCAGGATTTTCTACCGGAAACCATGGAAGAGAAGGTAATCTGCTATGCTGACAAATTCTTCAGCAAGACTCATCTCGACAAAGAAAAGAGTATCGAAAAGGCAGAGAAAAGTCTCGCTAAGTTTGGCGAGGAAGGAGTAAAGCGCTTCCAGGAATGGGAGCGGATGTTTGAAATAGGATAGAAGTTCAGTTGGGTGACTTCTTAACAATAATTTCTGAATGAGAAAACAATCAACTATAGCTGCACTGATGTTTGCTGCCATCTCTTGCATGATGGTGGCAAACCCGGGTATGCCTTCTAAAAAGAAAGACAAGAAGGCTCAGGTGGATTCTACTGCCGTGGCTGTGGGCGACTCCGTCTTTGTCGATTCGCTCGGCAATGAAATCATCAGTACGGAGACCGATACCACCCAGATGGACTCGCTGCAGAAGGCTATATGGAAACATAATAAGGTGGTGGATGACAGTATCCAACTCGACAGTATCAACAGAAAGAAGTCGGGAGGCATCGACGCACCTGTACAGTATCAGGCCGACGACTCGCTGGTATATGATGCCCACCACAAGGTGGCGCATCTCTATGGAAACTCGAACGTGAAGTACGAGAACATGGATCTTACCTCCGACCGCATCTCCATGGATCTGGACAAGAGCAATGTGAGAGCCAGCGGTACCAAGGACTCGATGGCTGAGGGAGGCATCAAGGGAAAACCGGTCTTCAAGATGGGCAATGATACCTATGATACCGATACCATCAAGTTCAACTTCAAGAGCAAGAAGGCCCTTATTAATAATGTATATACCGAGCAGCAGGATGGATTCCTCACCGGTATGAAGTCGAAGCGAGATTCTTCGGGTGTCATCTATCTGCAGCATGGCAGATATACCACCTGCGATGATCCGCATCCCGACTTCTACATCTCGCTCTCCAGAGCCAAGGTGCGCCCGGGCAAGGATGTCATCTTCGGCCCCGCCTATCTCGTGGTCTGCGATGTGCCGATGCCGCTGGGTATCCCATACGGATTCTTCCCGTTCACCAAGAGCTACAGCAGCGGTTTCATCATGCCTACCTATGGTGATGAGAGCGACCGTGGTTTCTATCTCCGTGATGGTGGATATTATTTCGCCATCAGCGACAAGTGGGATCTGAAACTGCTGGGAGAAATCTACACCAAGGGTTCGTGGGGACTTTCTGCAGCCAGCAACTACCGCAAGCGATACAAGTATTCCGGTTCCTTCTACTTCAGTTACCAGGATACGCAGACGGGTGACAAGGGAATGCCTGACTTCACCAAGCAGGAGAGTTTCAAGGTGCAGTGGAGTCACCGACAGGATTCCAAGGCAAATCCGTTCAGTTCGCTTTCGGCAAGCGTCAACTTCGCCACATCGAGCTATGAGCGCAACAACCTCAACTCGCTCTATAATCCTCAGACGATGACGCAGAGTACGAGAACCTCTTCCGTAAGCTGGAGCACCACTTTCTCGAGCATCGGAATGTCGCTCAGTTCTACGGCAAACCTTTCGCAGAATATGCGTGACTCATCCATAGCGATGACCTTGCCCGACCTGAACATCAGTATCTCCCGCTTCTATCCTTTCCGCAGAAAGAAGATGGTGGGTGATGAGAAATGGTACGAGAAGATAGCCATGAGCTATACCGGACATATCTCCAACAGTATCAATACCAAGGAGGATAAGCTGATGCACAGTTCGCTCATCAAGGACTGGCGAAACGGATGGCAGCATCAGATTCCGGTGAGTGCATCCTTCACCCTCTTCAAATATCTCAACGTGAATCCTTCGTTCAACTTCACCGACCGTATGTACACCAACAAGGTGGAGAAATCGTGGGATGCCACTGCGCAGAAAGAGGTTTGTGATACCACCTACGGATTCCACAACGTATATAACTGGAACATGAGCATAGGACTCTCTACCAAGCTTTACGGCTTCTGGATTCCTAACCGCAAGCTGTTCGGCAACAGGATAGACAGGATCCGCCACGTGATTACCCCGACGGTAAGCTTCAGCTATGCACCTGATTTCGGAGCATCGCATTACGGCTACTGGGATACTTATCAGAAGACTGATGCCGACGGCAATGTATCGCTGGTAAGTTATTCGCCATATCAGAATGCCCTCTACGGTGTGCCGGGCAAGGGTAAGAGTGGTAACATTTCCTTCACTCTGGGCAACAACCTGGAGATGAAATGGAGGGATAAGAACGACAGCTTGAAGAAGGTGAGCCTCATTGATGCGTTTGATGTGAGTATGAGCTACAACACCGCTGCCAAGGTGCGCCCTTGGAGTGATATGAACATCAACCTGCGACTGAAGTGGTGGAAGAACTATACCTTCAACATGAACGCCGTGTTTGCCACCTACGCCTACGAGATGGATGAGAACGGCAACGTATATGTCGGCAACCACACCGAGTGGGGCAAGGGTAGGTTCGGACGATTCCAGGGTATGTCGCAGAACTTCTCGTTCACCCTGAATCCTGAGAAACTGAAGAAACTCTTCGGCGGAGGCAGTGATGAGGACGACAAGGACAAGAACAAGCGCAAGGACGATGACGATGAAGGTATGGATACCGACATAGAGAGCAACGTGGACGACAGTATGGAGAAGGGAAAGACGGGAGCCAAGAAGAGTGGTGGCGGAAAAGCCAAGACCGATTCCGACGGCTATATGGCATTCAAGATGCCATGGTCGCTCACCTTCGGATATGGTGTCACCATGCGTGAGGATACCCGAAGAGAGAAGTTCAACGAGAAATCGATGAGATATCCATACAAGTTCACCCAGAACCTGAATATGAGCGGTAACGTTCGTATCAGCGACGGATGGAACATCAGCTTCTCTTCCGGTTATGATTTTGATAATCATAAGCTGAGTATGACTACTGCAAGTCTGGCCCGTGACCTGCACTGCTTCAACATGAGCTGTTCGGTAGTGCTGGCGCCATATACCAGCTATAACTTCACCTTCCGATGCAATGCAGCCACATTGACGGATGCCCTGAAGTATGACAAGCGAAGCGGTTATTCGAATGCTGTACAGTGGTATTAAGCCACCCGGAACGATATGAAATAGCAAGACGAGGATAGCAAGTATTGAAAAAATGCTGGCTATCCTCGTTTTTTATGACCCTATATTTGGATATGTCGATTTTTAATCGTATTTTTGTAGCGATTATCTGAAAATAAGTAATCAGACTAAATATAATATATAATGAACAAGAAAACCGTATCTATTTTAACCTTTATGATGCTGGGGGCACTTTCTGCCACCGCACAGCAGAAGACAGCATTGTCTTACTGGTTCGACACGCCTGTTACCCTGAAGGGACAGCAAGTTTGGTATGGAGGCCATCCTGAGCAATGGACGCACAAAAAGCCAATCTCGGCTGGTGATACCGCCCGCAATCCGGATTCGGATTGGGAGTCAAAGTCATTGCCGATAGGTAACGGAAGCATTGGTGCCAATATCCTGGGATCGGTTGAGGCCGAACGTATCACCCTGAACGAGAAGACGCTCTGGCGTGGCGGTCCGAACACCAAGAAGGGCGCTGCCTACTATTGGGATGTGAACAAGAATTCTGCCCATGTGATGCAGGAAATCAGAGATGCCTTTGCTGCCAACGACTGGGAGAAGGCTTCGCAGCTCACCCGCAAGAACTTCAACAGTCCGGTTCCATACGAGTCTTATGCCGAGGATCCATTCCGTTTCGGTAGCTTTACCACGATGGGCGAGGCGTATATCGAGACCGGACTGAGCACCGTGGGTATGTCGAAATATCGCCGTGCCCTGTCGCTCGATTCAGCTTTGGCTACCGTTTCTTTCGTCAAGGATGAAGTGAGCTATCAGCGTGAATATTTCATCTCTTATCCAGCCAATGTGATGGCTATCCGATATAAGGCTTCCCGTCCTGGTAAGCAGAATCTCGTATTCTCTTATGCGCCTAACCCTGTCTCTACAGGCAAGATGGTGGCTGACGGCAAGAACGGTCTGCTCTGGGATGCACGTCTCGATAACAACGATATGCAGTATGCCATCCGCATCCGTGCCATCAACAAGGGCGGTAGCCTTTCTAACGAAGGAGGAAAGCTGACCGTGAAGGGTGCCGACGAGGTGGTATTCCTCATTTCTGCCGATACCGATTACAAGGCAAACAATAACCCTGACTACAACGATCCTAAGACCTACGTGGGCGTGGATCCGCTGGCTACTACCCACGACTTGGTGAGCAAGGCAGAGGGCAAGGGCTATGCGCAGTTGCTCGATGAGCATTACAAGGATTACAGCCGTCTGTTCAATCGCGTGAGCCTGAATCTGAATGATGTGGATAACGCCAACGATATGCCTATTGATGAGCGCCTGGCTAACTACCGCAAGGGTGCTAAGGATTTTTATCTGGAGCAGCTCTACTATCAGTTTGGCCGCTATCTGCTCATTGCCTCTTCACGTCCTGGCAATATGCCTGCCAACCTGCAGGGTGTATGGCACAACAACGTGGATGGTCCTTGGCGTGTTGACTACCATAACAACATCAATCTCCAGATGAACTACTGGCCAGCCTGCACCACCAACCTGAGCGAGTGCGAGCTTCCGCTCTTCGACTTCATCCAGACACAGGTGAAGCCGGGTGAAAAGACAGCCAAGTCATATTATGGTACCCGTGGCTGGACCACATCTGTATCCAGCAACATCTTCGGTTTCACTTCTCCGCTGGCAAGCGAGGATATGTCTTGGAACTTCTCTCCATTTGCCGGTCCATGGTTGGCTACCCATCTCTGGGATTATTACGAATATACCCGCGATAAGAAGTTCCTGAGCGAGACAGCATACGATATCATCAAGGGAAGTGCTAATTTCGCAACAGATTATCTGTGGCATCGCAAGGATGGCGTCTATACAGCGGCTCCTTCTACCTCTCCGGAGCACGGACCGATAGACGAGGGTGCCACCTTCGCTCATGCCGTGATTCGTGAGATTCTGCTCGATGCCGTAGAGGCGAGCAAGATTCTGGGCAAGGATGCCAAGGATCGCAAGCAGTGGGAAGATGCCCTGAAGCACATTGCTCCTTATCAGATTGGCCGTTATGGTCAGTTGATGGAGTGGTCAAAGGATATAGATGATCCTAAGGATGAGCATCGCCATGTGAACCATCTCTTCGGTCTGCATCCGGGCCGCACCATTTCGCCTATCACCACTCCTGTGCTGGCGAAGGCTTCCAAGGTGGTATTGGAGCATCGTGGCGATGGTGCCACGGGATGGTCTATGGGTTGGAAGCTGAACCAGTGGGCTCGTCTGCACGATGGCAATCATGCCTACAAGCTTTATGGTAATCTTCTGAAGAATGGAACATTGGACAATCTCTGGGATACGCACGCTCCATTCCAGATAGACGGTAACTTTGGCGGTACAGCGGGTATCACCGAGATGCTGATGCAGAGTCACATGGGCTTTATCCATCTCCTGCCAGCCCTGCCTGATGCATGGCAGAAGGGGTCCATCAAGGGTCTCCGTGCCAAGGGCAACTTCACGGTGGATATCTATTGGGACAACGGCCGCCTTACCAAGGCTGTCATTCTCTCCGGCTCCGGCGAACCTTGTCAGGTAAGATATGGAGATAAGGTGAAGAAGATGAAGACCCAGAAGGGCAAGACCTATGAGGTTAGATTTTAATCAATAAAAAAATGTGGTTGATAAAACGGATTTGTTTTCCGTTTTGTCAACCACATTTTTTATGATTATTCGTTGAGATGCTTCAGCCTTCTCTTTGCCTCGGGATGGCTAGGATAGAGGGTGAGCGCCTTTCTGTAATTGGTGACAGCCGCTTCTTTCATTCCCTCCTTCTCGCACTCTTTACCCATAATTACATACTCCGTGGCTAGGCGCTTCAGGAATTTCTCCTGCTTCTTCTTTTCTTCATCCTTCTGCTTGATAACTTCACGCAACCGCTCGTTCTCTGCCTGCAACTCATTCACCTTGTTCAGTTTCTTGCGGATGAAGCGCTTGGCTAGCGGATGCTCGATGTCGTAACGGCTGTGGATGGCGAGGAAGAAATTATCCAAGGCGGCTTGCATGTCACCCTTGTCATACGCTTTTACGGCATCGTGATACTGCCTGTCTGCCTTGCTCTGCGTCAACGCCGTGTTGATGGTATTCTGGTTGTTATACTGGCGGGCAAACTGCTTCACCTCGTTGCGCACGAATATCTCGCTGGGACGGATAGGCTCCTGCAGACTGATACCCTCCAGACTGGTGCATCTCGACAAAGCCACGTAAGTCTGACCACCTGCAAAGACGCCACCCGTAAAATCAATCTTCACCTGGTTGAAAGTTAAGCCCTGACTCTTGTGAACGGTAATCGCCCAGGCTAGTCGGATAGGGTATTGCTCGTATCTGCCAATCTCCTCCTCCTCAATCTTCTTTTCCACCTCATTGAAATGATAGCGCATGTTGCTCCAGGCGGCTGGTTCCACCATCACATCCTGTCCATTCTCCGTGCGTACATATATCTTGGCATCATCCTCATCATCGAACCCGATGATGGTGCCCAGGGTACCGTTCACCCATTGGTGCTCGATATCATTCTTGATAAAGATAATCTGTGCTCCGGTCTTCAGGTAAAGTTCGATAGGGGTAGGCAGACTGCTTTCCGGAAACTCGCCCTGGATATTGCCCCGGAAGAGTGTTGGCTCTCCTGGCAGGAGTTTGAGCTGGTTCTCGTTGATGAAATCTACGGTGTCGCGGCGGGTGGAGAGGGTGATGGCAAGCTTGGAATCACTCTCGTCGAGCTGGGCACCCACCCGCTGGTTGAGCAGTTGCAGGTCTTTCATCTGCGCCTGACTGGTTCGGATATGGTCTAGGATGCCGATGAAGACAGGGTCGCTCTGGCGATAAACTTTCTTGAGTTCGATGCTGACGAGCTGGAACTGCTGGAAGATCTTGGCATCGAAGAAGAAGCTGCTGCGATAGAAAGGATTCAGCAGTTTGCGGTCCTCCTCCTTCACCACCGGTTCCAACTGATAGATGTCGCCCACCAGCAGAAGTTGCTTTCCTCCGAACGGCTCCCTCATATTGCGGCAATACACACGCAGCACCTTGTCGATGAAATCGATGATGTCGGCACGCACCATACTGATCTCATCGATGATGATGAGTTCCACTTCACGGATAATCTTTATTTTCTCGGAATTATACTTCAATGTATTCCGGATGTTGCGCACGGAATACATACTGTCGTTGGGCAGCAGGGGGTGGAAGGGCAGTTTGAAGAAACTGTGCAGAGTGCTTCCGCCGGCATTGATGGCTGCGATGCCTGTAGGTGCCAGAACGATGTGTTTCTTCTTGGTATTGGCTGCGATGTACCGCAGAAAAGTAGATTTACCCGTCCCCGCCTTTCCGGTGAGGAAAAGCGAACGACGGGTAAACTGTATGATTTGGAGTGCATTCTGCAGCTCCGCATTGTCGAGATCAATCATATTTCATTTTTAAAGGTCGTCGAAGTTGACAGGCTGTTCTGTTGGCTTTGTCTTCTTCTTCTCTTTCTTTTCTTCTGTAGCTCCTGAAGCAGAAGATTCTCCTTCCGACTTGACTGCAGAAACCTCCTTGGTAATAGGATTGCCGTTTTCGTCGAGGATGATTTCCTCTGTGAATGCGGTGCTATCCACACGGGTGGTATCTACCTTTGGTTTTGGTGCATAGCTTGCGCAGATATACATATCTCGTGTAATGTCGCCATCCTGTGGCTTGTCGAACTTGGCGTGATACTGCTGGAAGGCAGGATCGCCGAATACAGACTGCATGAAGTAACCGCATATTGGCAATGCTGTTCGGGCACCCTGACCCAAGGCTCCGGTGCGGAAGTGGAGACAGCGGTATTCGCCGCCTACCCAGGCACCAACCACCAGTTTAGGACTTACACACATGAACCAGGCATCTGAGTGGTTGTTGGTCGTACCCGTCTTTCCGCCAAATTCAGTGTCACGGTAGTTGCCTACATATCCCCAGAGGCTCTGCGAAGTACCGCCCGGCTCCTTCATACCGCCCTGCAGCAACTGTTGCATCAGGAAGGCACTCTTGTAAGGAATTACCTGCTCCTCTGTAGAAGGACCTTCATATACCACCTTGCCGTCGTGGTCCACAATCTTGGTAACCAATACCGGGTCGTGGTGCTTACCATTGTTTGAAATAGTGCTGTATGCGCAAGCCATCTCAAGCAGGTTGACATCGCTGGAACCCAAGGCAAGGGCTGGTGTGTCATCCAGTGGACTGTTGATACCCATCTTCTGGGCGGTTTCGATGATGCGCTTGATGCCCATCTCCTGTCCCAGGCGTACTGCCACGGAGTTGATACTCTTGGCGAAGGCACTCTTCAATGGGATACTGTCACCCGAGAACGAACCGTTGGCGTTGGATGGTCTCCAAGTGGTCATCTCGTGCTTCTTCTTGTCATATACCTCCATCGAGATATATTCGTCGCGGCGCTTGTCGCAAGGAGTCAATCCCTGATTCATTGCTTCTGTATAGACGAAGAGCTTGAAGGTAGAACCCGGCTGGCGCTCGGCTGTTACCTTGTCATACTTCCAGTGGTCGAAGTCGATGTCGCCCACCCATGCCTTCACGGCTCCCGTCTGTGGCTCCATAGCTACGAAAGCACTGTGCATGAAGGTAGTCATATACTTGATACTATCTTCAGAAGTCATGTTGATAGTGATGCTTCCCTTGTCGTAATCGAACACCTTAACCGGGTGAACCCACTCCTTGTAATAGTAGTTCACTGAGTCTGGATTGTCTGGGAAACGAGCCACCAGGTCCTTGTAGAATGGCTGTCGCTCGGCGATGCCCTGGATGAAGTTTGGAATCACCTGGTGGTTCTCATCCTGCCAAGGTTCCTGTCCCATCCATTTTCCCTTTCCTGCCTGTGTGCGGCGGATGCTCCAGTGGTTGTTGAAGTTCTGCTGTACCTGCTTCATCTGCTTGCGGGCAGCCTCCTCGGCATACTTCTGCATGCGGGTATCTATGGTGGTGTAGATCGTCAGACCACTGGTGTAGAGATCGTAACCTTCCTCCTTGCACCAGTCTTTCAGGTAGTTGGCTACAGCCTCACGGAAGTATTTTGCCTGTCCGTCGTAGTTTTCCTCTACCTTGAAGTCGAGCTTGATAGGCTCAGTCTTCAGCTGGTCGTATTCTGCATGTGACAGATCGCCGTGTGTCACCATATTATATAATACGGTGTTGCGGCGTGCCAGACTGTTCTCCGGATTGGTACGTGGATTGTAATAGGTGGTAGCCTTCAGCATACCCACGAGTACGGCAGCCTGGTCGGTGGTCATCTCCTTTGGCGTAGTATTGAAGTAAGTCTTGGCGGCAGTCTTGATACCGTAAGAGTTACTGCCGAAATCCACGGTGTTGGCATACATGGTGATGATTTCCTTCTTCGAGAAAACCGTCTCCAGCTTCACGGCGATGATCCACTCCTTGCTCTTGATGATGAGCAGGCGTAGTACAGGCACCTTGCCGAGCAATCCCGTAGAATACTGCGAACGGACGCGGAACATATTCTTTGCCAGCTGCTGCGTAATGGTAGAAGCACCACGGCCATTGTGATGCAGGAGAGCATCCTTGGCAGCAGCGAAAACGCCGATAGGGTCGATACCGATATGCTTGTAGAAACGCTCATCCTCGGTATCTACCAGAGCCTTGAAGAAGGCAGGGTTCACCTCGTCGTATTCTACAGGAGTACGATTCTCATTGAAATACTTACCGATAAGCTTGCCATCGGCACTATAAATCAGGGAAGCCTCGGAAGTCTGAGGATTCAGAATACCTGAAAAATAACCAGGTGACTTACCGAAAAGCCATAAGAAGTTAATATCGACAGCACCTAAATAAAGGATAAAGGCGACAATACAACTTGCCAAGGCGACTACCGTCTTGGTGTACCACGCTCTTCCCTGATACAATGTCTTGTACCAAGGCCAAAAGGCGCAAAGCTTTTGCCATATCCAGGCAAAGATAGTCTTGACTTTGTTCATAATCGTTTTTCTGTTTTTGTCGGTGCAAAGGTACAATAATAATTTGAAAAACCATCAATCTTTGTGTTTTTATTTGTTATAAAGTCTCAATCGATGTATATGAAATGTTACAGGAACTTTATCGGATGTTTCATTCCGGCGAAAATCTTCTGTTTTTAACTTTTTTCACTATAAAAAAACTCTTAAAATGCTTGCTGAAACAAAAAATATTAGTACCTTTGCGCTCAGCAAAAATATATAAAAACTTAATATAAAACACAAGAATTATGGTAAGCAACAACATTCCACAAGTAAAGCTCGGTATTATTGCCGTTAGCCGTGACTGTTTTCCAATCGCGCTTTCTACTCAGCGCCGTGAGAACATCGTAAAAGAGTACAAAGGTGAGATTTTCAACTGTCAGACTACAGTTGAGAACGAGAAAGATATGCTCAAGGCTGTGGCTGAAGTGAAGGAGCAGGGCTGCAACGCCTTGGTTGTATTCCTTGGTAACTTCGGTCCTGAGACCCCTGAAACTTTGATTGCAAAGAACTTCGACGGTCCTGTTATGTTCGTAGCAGCTGCTGAAGGTGACGGCGACATGATCAATGGTCGTGGTGATGCATACTGCGGTATGCTCAACTGCTCTTACAACCTCGGTATGCGTCATTTGAAGGGTTACATCCCTGAGTACCCTGTTGGTACAGCAGAGGAAGTAGCTAAGATGATTGCAGACTTCGTACCAGTAGCTCGCGTCATCCTCGGTTTGAAGGGCTTGAAGATTATCACATTCGGTCCACGTCCTCAGGACTTCTTCGCTTGCAACGCTCCAATCAAGGGCTTGTACGAACTGGGTGTAGAGATTGAGGAGAACTCAGAGCTCGACCTCCTCGTAGCTTATAAGGAGCACGCGAACGATCCACGTATCGACGAGGTTTGCGCTGATATGGCCAAGGAGATGGGCGAAGGCTGCTACTATCCTGATCTCAGCCGCAGAATGGCGCAGTTTGAGTTGACATTGCTCGATTGGGCTGAGGCTCACAAGGGTTCTCGCCAGTATGTAGCATTCGCTGACAAGTGCTGGCCTGCATTCCCAAGCCAGTTCGGTTTCGAGCCTTGCTATGTAAACAGCCGTCTCGTTAGCCGCGGTATTCCTGTAGCTTGCGAGGTTGATGTCTATGGTGCATTGTCTGAGTACATCGGTATGTGTGCTTCTGACGATACCGTTACATTGCTCGATATCAACAACTCTGTTCCTCAGTATATCTATGATGAGGACATCAAGGGCAAGTACGATTATAAGTTGACTGACACCTTCATGGGCTTCCACTGCGGTAACACTCCACAGTGCAAGATGTGCTCAAGCCGTAAGATTAAGTATCAGCTCATCCAGAACCGTTTGTTGGAGAATGGTTGTAAACCAGACTTCACCCGTGGTACTTTGGAGGGTGATATCGCAGCTTCTGACATCACATTCTACCGTCTGCAGTGCGATTCAGAGGGCAACCTCCGCAGCTACATCGCAGAGGGTGAGGTTCTCGATGTTCCTACCCGTTCATTCGGTGGTATCGGTATCTTCGCCATCAACGAGATGGGCCGCTTCTATCGTCACGTATTGATTCAGAAGGGTTATCCACACCACGGAGCCGTAGCATTCTCTCATGTAGGCAAGACCTTGTTCGAGGTATTCAAGTATCTTGGCATCAAGGATATCGCTTACAACCAGCCAGCTAGCTTGCCTTACCCAACCGAGAATCCTTGGAAGTAAGATAAAAATTATATGAAATAATGAAGGCGATTGCTTTTCCGCAAAGGGGATAGCAATCGCCTTTTTGTTTCTAAGAACCCCCGCCACTAAAAGAAACGGCAATTTTGAACATTTTGTGATATTTTGTGAATAGTGATAATCGACAGAAAAGCAGTATCTTTGCACCAGACATCAATCATATTGTATATCATAAGAAACATATTAAAAATGAACAAGAAAAAGATATTGTGTTTTTGTCTGGCTCTCGGGGCTTTTTCTGCAATGATGGCGCAGGAAACTCTGTCGCTGAGCCAGTGCCTGCAGATGGCGGTGGAGAATAACATGTCGCTGCAGAAAAGCAGGAACGAGATTGCAAAGGGAAAGTATTCCATCAGCGAGAACCAGGCGAAGCTGTTGCCGCAGATTAATGCCGTGGCACAGTTGAACGACAACTTCACCCCTCCCGTTTCCGTGACGGATGGCTCTGCCTACGGCAAACCTTACAATGTAACCAAAACCCTGCAGTATAATGCTTCAGCAGGCTTGCAACTCCAGATGCCGCTTTACAACCAGATGGTGAATACTGCCATCGATATTGCCAAGATAGCAGACCATCTCAACCAGCTCTCTTACGAGAAGGCACGTGAAGATCTCATCGTACAGACTGCCAAGATGTATTACATGGCGCAGAATACGGCTGAGCAGATCCGACTGGTGAATGACAACATCAAGCGCCTGGAGGAACTCTATGGTATCACCCAGGCTTTCTACGATAATCAGATGAGTCTGGAGGTAGATGTGAAGCGTGTGAAACTCAACATCGAGAATCTCACCGTACAGCGTGATAACGCCATTGCCATGCTCGATCAGCAATATACCATGCTCAAGTATGTGATAGATTATCCTGCAGAAAAGCAAATCAAGGTAAGTGATGTGAATCCGGGGGAGATAGAAACGGTGAATGCCAACGGACTGAATACCAATCTCTACGAACTCCAGCTCCTGGAGAAGAGAAAGGAACTTGCCCAGAAGCAGACCAAACTTGCCAAGGATGGCTATCTGCCATCGGTGAGTCTTACAGGTAGCCTGATGTATTCTGCCTTTACCGATAAGATTGAACATTGGATTCATTCGGGCGAATCAAACCACTGGTATGGTTCCAACGGCATCGGCATCCAGCTGAGAGTGCCAGTCTTTGATGGTTTCGAGAAGCGTTCTAAGATAAGACGTGCCAAGGTGGAGGAGGAGAATGCCCGCATCGGATACGAGGATGCCTTGAAAGGCATGCAGGCAAACTATATGAACGCCGTGAGCGAGGTGAACAACAGTCAGCGCAACTACAAGAAGCAGTTTGACAACTATACCCTGGCGCAGGATGTATATAATGTGACTGCCGACCAATACAAGGAGGGTGTAGGTTCCATGACCGCCGTTCTCCAGGATGAGATGCGTATGAGCGAGGCAATGAACAATTATCTTACCGCCTATTATAAATATAAGGTGGCAAACCTCTCGCTCCTGAAACTCACCGGACAGTTGGATCAGGTAAAATAGCAAAGGAATCATAAAGAAATAAATAATCAGAATAAAACAATGGAACAGAACGAAAATAACAAGATAGAAACAACTCGTGAGGAAAATGCAGAAGCTACTCAGATGTCTCACGAGGATAATGCAGCAACCACTCAGATGTCTCACGAAGAAATGCAGAAGAAATTGAAGAAGCAGCGCATCCGCCAGATCATCGCCAGTCTCATCGGCGTAGCCATCCTCGCCTTCGGACTCTGGAAGATTGTCTGCCTCTTCCTGGATTATAATGCCAACGAAACCAGCAACGATGCCCAGGTAGAGCAGTATATCTCTCCTGTCAACCTCCGCGCATCGGGCTATATTGCCAAGGTTTGTTTCAAGGAGCATGAGGAGGTTCATAAGGGTGATACCCTTCTTATCCTTGACGACCGTGAGTATCGCATCCGCCTGATGGAGGCTGAGGCGGCTCTGAAGGATGCCAAGGCGGGTGCCAACGTGATTGATGCTACCCAGCAGACCACCCAGACTTCGGCTACCGTCTATTCTGCATCCATCGATGAAATTGAGGTGCGCCTTGCCAAACTTGCCAAAGACTGCGAGCGCTATCGTAACCTGGTAGAGAAGAAGGCTGCTACACCAATCCAGTTGGAGCAGCTCGAAGTGGAATATGCGGCTACCAAGAAGAAACTGGAGTCGGTAAAGCGACAGCAGGCTGCTGCCTATAAGGGCGTGAACGAGGTGGTTACCCGCAAGCAGAATGTGACAGCTGCCATCGAACGTGCTGAGGCTGCGGTGGAGATGGCGAAGCTGAACCTCTCTTATTGTGTGGTTGTAGCGCCATGCGATGGTAAGTTGGGTCGCCGCTCTATCGAAGAGGGACAGATGGTGAACGCTGGAACCACCATCACCTATATCCTGCCTAATGCCCAGAAGTGGGTTATCGCCAACTATAAGGAAACTCAGGTAGAGAATCTCTATGTGGGTCAAAAGGTACGCATGACGGTAGATGCCATCAGCAACAAGGAGTTTGAGGGCACCGTTACCGCTATCTCCGGAGCAACCGGTTCCAAGTATTCTCTTGTTCCTACCGATAATTCGGCTGGTAACTTCGTGAAGATTCAGCAGCGTGTGCCTGTAAGAATCGACTTCACTAACCTCAGCAAGGAAGACAATGCCCGCCTGGCAGCAGGTATGATGGTGATTGTGAAGGCGGAGAGAAAATCAAAGTAATGGAATATGGAAGAAGAATATAAGAATTATCCGTTCTATAGCTGGGTGCCGAAACCGCTGGGCATTATCTTCATGATCATCCTCTTCGTGCCGATGATTACGATGAGTGGTGTCTATTCCGCCAATAGCGGTGAGATGATGAGCGGACTGGGCATCCAGTCGGAATACATCGCCTTTGCGGGCTTCTGTACGTCGATTGGAATGGCTGCTTTCTCGCCATTCTTCTACGAACTGGTGTGCATCCGAAGAGAGAAGATGATGTGTATCGTGGGATTCTCCATTCTCTTTCTGCTCAGTTTTGTCTGCGCCCAGACCGATTCGCTGTTCATCCTAGGCTTGTGTAGCTTGCTGATGGGCTTTGTCCGACAGACGCTTCTGATGGCGCATCTCTTTGTACTCATCCGATATGGTTTCGGTATTGAGGCAACGAAGAATCTCACGCCGGGTTGCGAGCCTACCACCGAGGAGGCTTGGGATGCGATGGATTCAGAAAAAATGGTTTCCCAGCCGGTTATCTATCTTTTCTTCATGATTATCGGACAGTTGGGCACCTGGCTCACGGCTTGGCTTGCCTATGCCTACGAGTGGCAGTATGTGTATCATTTCATGATGGCATTCATGTTGGCGGGCATCATCATCGTGTTCTTCACCATGCCTTATCATAAGTATCCGATGCCGAAGTTCCCGATTACGATGTCGAAGTTTGGCAATGTCACGGTGTTCAGCATCATGCTCTGTTCGTTTGCCTATGTGATGGTGTTCGGCAAGACGCTGGACTGGTTTGATGATCCTACCATCCGTATCTCTACAGTGGTCTGTCTCATCTTCACCGCCCTGTTTATCTATCTGGAGAAGACCCGCCGTTCACCTTATTTTATCATGGAGGTGTTCCAGCTCAGGGTTGTCAATTACGGCATCATGCTGTTCTTCCTTCTGATGGTCTGCAACTCCAGCGCCATGTTTGTGAACGTATTCACCAATGTGGGAATGAAGATAGACAACTGGCAGAATGCCACTCTGGGCAACTGGGTGATGGTGGGATATACCGTGGGCTTGATTTTCGCGATCATCGCCAGAGCCAAGAATATTCATCTGAAGTGGATGTACTGTCTGGGCTTCCTCTTTATCGGAGGCTACGCCCTCTTTATGTATTTCGAGGTACAGAACGACGGCATGTATGAGCGCATGAAATGGCCTATCATCATCCGTTCTACGGGAATGATGCTGCTCTATTCGCTCATCTCCACGATAGCCAATCAGCGCATGCCTTACCGCTTCATGTCCACCTGGGTCTGCATCATGCTCACCGTCCGTATGGTCATCGCCCCCTGCATCGGTTCGGCGCTCTACACCAATGTGCTTCAGCATCGCCAGCAGTATTACGTCACCCGCTTTGCACAGGATTACGACCGTACCAGCTTGGAGACGGCAAAGACCTATGACCAGACGGTAAGAGGCATGCAGTATCAGGGCAAGACGGAGACCGAGGCGCAGAACATGGCTGCCATGAGTGTGAAGGGAAAGGTACAGGTTCAGGCCACGCTGGTATCCATCAAGGAGATGGCAGGCTGGACCTTCTATGGTTGTCTGATTTGTGCTGGCTTGATGCTCGTGATACCTTGGCGCAAGCGCAACATCAAGGAGCTGACCCGTGAGTATCTGCTGAAGAATGTGAATGTGAAAAACCTGGGAAGAAGATAAAGGCAAGAAAGCCATCAACTCTTCTGGGTATTCGGCAAGAATCCTGCTATGATGCCGAGCAATGGCAGGAAGGCACTCACCTGGAAGATAAACTCAATACTGGTCTTGTCGGCTAACCAGCCGAAGAACGCTGAGCCAAGTCCTCCCAGTCCGAACATCAGGCCGAAGAAAATGCCTGCTATCAATCCCACTTTATCTGGCATCAGGTCAGTGGCATATACCACGATGGAAGAGAATGCCGAGGCGATGATTAAGCCAGAAAGGAAGGTACATATGATGGTCCATGTGAAGTTCACAAAAGGCATGGCGATGGCAAAGGGTGCTGCTCCCAGAATGGAGAACCAGATGACATACTTTCTGCCAAACTTGTCACCCAGCATTCCTCCTGCCACCGTACCTATGGCAAAGGCGGCGAGGAATACGAAGAGGCACAGCTGCGAGGTCTGTACCGATACGCCGAACTTATCCATCAGAAAGAAGGTGAAGTAACTCGTAATGCATGCCGTATAGAAATACTTGGAGAACACGAGCATGATGAGGATGAACAGAGCCCAATACTTCACCCTTTTAGAGATATGGGTATTAAGAAGGGGCTGTTTCTGAGGATGGTTCACCACGTAAGCCAGTCGTGCCTTATACCAGACTCCCAATCTTACCATGATGATGGCGGCAATCAGGGCTGCAAGGGCAAACCAGGAGATGGCATGCTGGCCGAAAGGCAGGATGATGATGGCTGCAAGCAAAGGTCCTATTGCAGATCCTCCATTGCCACCCACCTGGAAGATGGATTGTGCCAGACTCTTCTTGCCTCCCGATGCCATCTGGGCCACTCTCGATGCTGTGGGATGAAACACGGACGAACCCAGGCCGACAACGCTCACAGCCAGGAGAATCAGGAAATAATTCTCGGCGAAAGCCAGCAGGAGCAGGCCCACCAACGTGAAGCACATGCCGATGGAGAGGGCATAGGGACGGGGATGCTTATCGGCATAAAGTCCTGTGAAAGGTTGCAGGATGGAAGATGTCATCTGGAAGACCAGTGTGATGATACCAATCTGTGCAAACGAGAAGTCGAACTTATCCTTCACAATCGGATAGATGGAAGGGATAATCGACTGAATCATATCGTTCAGGAAATGGGAAATGCTACAGATGATGAGCATGGAATACACCGTACCCTCTACCATAGTAGGATTTCCCTTGATTTTACTGCCTATTGACTTGATGTTCATTTCTTTTATTTTTTTATCTTTTTTATTTTCTTATTTGAAAATCAACATTTTATGTTGTTTTTATTCAGTCAGATACGATTGAGTAGTGCATTATATTGTACATTTCCTGCAAAGGTAATAAATATTTCTAGATTACGCAAGAAAAGGTGCAATATAATGTTCTTTTTTTAAAAAATATAAGTTCATGGTCTTTGATCCGGAAGCGCTGGGAATCTGCTAAAATATCATAAATAATCGGGATTGTTATCAGATGGAATTGATATTTTTGTTATCTTCGCATCTAAAGTAATTTTTTAAAATGGAGATAACAGACAATATAATCATATATGAGGCAAGTGAATTTCCTCATTTTCTGATGCAACCTTTCTATTCCGACTATGTGGGAATAGTGATTTGCCATCAAGGGATGTTCCGTTTCTGTGTAGATGGAACTTCCTTTGTTGCATCTATGGGAGAGACCGTTTTTCTCTCTCCCGGAATCCTGTTTCATGTGCAGGAAGTCTCTGCAGACTTCCGATACACGTTGCTTTTTTATCGTGTGGAACAGATTCTCCACATGCTGGGAAATACCGTAGTCAGCATGCGGCTTTATTCTACGCTCTATCCCCAGTCGTGCACGGTGGCTCATACGGAATATGAGGAAATGCTGACCTCTTATGCCCGGATGCTTTTGGATTTAGAGCAGAAAGAGAAGCATGACACTTACAGTTTGCATGAGCAGAAGCTGCTTCTGATGGCGGTAACCTATCGTCTTTGCAGCATTTTTTCTGCTTCGTTCCAGAAGGAAGGTAAGGAGATGCGACGTAAGATAGAGACTTTCGAGATGTTGGTGAAGCTGATAGAGGAGAACTTCATGCGTGAGCGTACGGTAGCTTTTTATGCCGACCAGCTTTGTCTCACTCCGAAGTATCTTTCGGTGATAGTGAAGTCGGTATGTGGCAAGACGGTTCAGCAGTTGATTTTCAAGGCGATTATCCGTCGCAGCATTTATCTGATGAAGAATACGGACAAGACGATTCAGCAGATAGCCAGTGATCTCAGTTTCCCTAATGCCTCATCCTTCGGCACCTTCTTTAAAAAGCATACCGGATTGTCGCCAAAGAATTACCGCATGGGGGCGGAGTAACTTCGAAGAATCTTAGTACCTTGGCACCACTGGTACCCGCCAAGCCTCTCAACGATGCTCAAATGTGCGGGTTGTTTTATTTTTATACATTTCCCTTGCTGAGATTCTCGTATTTTCAAACGATTCTTATTTCTTTGGGAATATTGAAAATATGGTAGGAAATTGTAATGCGTTAATAATCAATGGATTATGTTTTTGTAGGTTAATAGCGTTGAAATAGGAATTCTATAGTTGTACGACTATAACCCCTATAGTTGTACAACTATAACTCTACAGTTGTACGACTACAACTTTATAGTCGTACAACTATAGGGTATGCGCTTAATTAGAAGCAGAAAATAGAGAATTCGAGATGCTCAAAACTCCCTATTTTGTTGCTAGATTCCAAGTTTACCAGTATGCAAAATTTGGTTATAAGTATTGACAAAAATAACACTTGTTGCAGAGAAAGATTCCTTCTGCTCCAAATGAAATAGGCTTCGATGGCGAATGAAGCCTATTTCGATCGCACATGAATCTTACTTACTTTGTATCCACTGCTTTTTGTAAAAGAAACTTTAATAATCGTAATTATCAGTGTTAAAAACCAAAGATTCATTCCGATTCTCATTATTTTTTATTACCTTTGCTCCCAAAATGGCAATTTAAAATAAAGGGTATGAGCACATCAACTAATGAGATTACTTCCGATTTGCAAGCGAAGCTTGACAAAGCGAGAGAAGAAATTCATAGTGGACAATGTATCACATTGAAGTCGCATGATGATATTGACAATTATTTTGCGAGTTTATGATTTATACAATTATTACTTCCAAGAGTACAGAAGATGTCATCAAGAAATGGAAGAAGTCCAATCCAAAGCTATTCAAAAAATATTGCAGCAACTTGCTGCAAATTCTGAATCTTCTATACATGAAGAATTTTTATAGCATGTACCTACCATATACAGAGAAATTAGTCAGCAACTTGCTGACCAATTAGAGAAGAAAGATTTTTCACCTTGACATGGGGCAAAAAAATAGTCTCTTTGATTTGAAACGTTTTGCATCTGAAAATCCTTCATTCTCTAATTCTGCAAGCGACACTTGCAGAATTAGAGAATGAAGGAAAAGAGTATGTACAAGTACCGCTTGCACAAATATTCTGGTATCATCACATTCCATTGTTATCTAAGGTGAAAGATGAGGCACAACGTGCCTACGATATAACAGAAACAGCATAGAATGGGTGGAGTCGTGATGTGATGCTCCTCTAAATAGACAATGTATATATATATGCTAAAGGGCATGCAATTAATAATTTTGAACAGACCTTACCACCTATTCAGTCAGACCTGGCTCGTTACATATTTAAAGACCCTTACAATTTCTCGTTCATAGGAATGGTTGCATTGCAAAATGAATTGGATATAGAAAAGGCCTTGACAAGCAAGATTACAGATTTCCTCCTTGAAATGGGACGTGGTTGTTTCCAAAATGGAAATAACCACTCAGCATGGTGCAATTGAGGAAAAAACACAAACTCACAAAGTGGTCTTCGTACCTTTGTACCAGCTAGAATCCGCCAAGCCTCTCAACGATGCTCAAATGTGCGGGTCGTTTTATTTTTATACATTTTGAACCTTCTAAACTCATTCCTTTATGAATAGTCTTATCCCATTTCAAAAGGAATACCAACATGCTGATGCTCTTGTTCAATTACTCTTGTCAAGATGACTTGCTATTGATAATCCGCTTTGATAGACGTTTTGAAATTTTTCTCTCGACGTAGCGGACTTTATCTTTCGACGGCAAAAAAATGCCCGCCTAGGAGCAATATTGTGCCCTAGTAAGGCAATAAGTGAAATGTCCCCATTCGCATTTGAAATCTACTGGATGACATATGAAACTTACAGACTTTACATCCGTTTCTTAGTAAGAGAAATAATTATTATCGCTATTATCTGTGTTAAAACCCCAAGAATTACTTCGTTTCTCATTATTTTTATTATCTTTGCCCCAAATAACGATTAAACAACATTACGAAAATTGCGCAGCTGTTTCCCGACTGCGTTACGGAGACCGTGGATGAAAGAAGCGGTCAGCCAAAGCACCTCATAGATTTCGAGAAACTCAAGCAGAATCTTTCTGATAGCGTGAGGTCAGAAAGAGCAGAACGCTACCAGTTTATATGGCCCGACAAGAGCAAGGCGATTCTCCTTGACAACTCTCCTACCAATGCCGAAAGCAATGGCAGATTCCATACTGATTGGCTCAACATGATTTATCCGAGATTAAAAGTTGCTTAGATATGTTTTTTACGATAAAAGATAGCTTAACTCTATTATTTATTGATTTATTTTGCTCTTTCTTATTTTTTTTTACTATCTTTGCAGAAATTATTATATGTAACATATAAAGTTAGGAAAAAATAGAAATACCTTAATTCCGCAACACTTTGATTTAACTTTATTTATA
>UMDO01007675.1_pt1 | contig 24777 bp, 21 predicted proteins | sample 1964511 | NCBI WGS metagenome assembly UMDO01 (sample SAMEA4835996, study PRJEB28245) | human gut metagenome | biome: gut microbiome; material: fecal sample | place: Denmark | collected 2008 | reverse complement strand
TTGACCGAGAACCCCACGACTTTAGTCGTGGGAGGTTCAGATTTACATTGAAGCTTTAACTGATTGTGAGCTTATTCAAATCTTGCCTTGTGCTTTTGCCAAAGTCATGAATGAAAATATCCATCTTGAAGCCATCACTTATAAACTTGCTACTAAGCGTTTATGCACTGTAACCTGGGCTATGCAACAGATGATGTTCACCAGTTTTGATAAGCGCCTTGCTGAGTTTTTACTCAACGAAAGTAATACTACTAATTCTGATGAAATCAATATGACTCATGAACAAATAGCCAAATTAATGGGTTCAGCTCGTGAAGTAGTAACGCGTATGCTCAAATATTTTTCTACTGAAGGATATGTAGAACTCACTCGTGGAAAAGTAAAAATCATAAATAAACAAGCACTAGAAAAACTTTAATTAATATAAATATTTTTTTCAATAATAAACTATACCTCCTAAAATTGTTTTAAATTCAATTCTAGGAGGTATAATTTTTTGTTGCTAAAAACTTAGCCAAATTTAATTATTAAAATTGATAATTGAAATTAATACTAGTACTTAATTCATTACTATTTGATGACCAATCTTGTTCTATTTGTCCTGCTACTGACCATTTATCACTTAATTGTTTATCTATATAACCTGCTAATACTAAATGATCCTTACTTTCTTCCACACCATTAATAGTATAGCCTGTATTTGTTTTATCTTGAACAAATGTAACTTTCATATCTTGATTTGCTCCAGAAACTAATCTTTTATATCCAAGTTTTATTCCATAATTTCCACTTTCTTCTTTGCGGTTAAATTCTACTCCAACTTCTCCTGCTAAATAATTATCACTATAATCATTTATTTTTTGATTATATAAATCTGCATTACTTTCTTGAAAATCATTCTGCTTATAATGAGCCATATCTATTTTTCCATATGGTGCAATATGCCACTGATGTTCTTTACCATAATCTAAATCATAAGCATATTTCATACCTAAACCTAATACATTACTATCATAATCGGATTTTGCTACTTTATCTAACATAGGAATATTTCGCGTAACATTATTATTTTGTACTCCATAACTTAAATAACCAGTTAATGTATTTGCCCTATTTTTTGTACCTGCATATAATCCTAAACTATAATTATCATATTCTCCACTATTTAAATTATCGCCTAAACTATTTTCACTATAACTAAATAAAATACCATTATAATTTTTATCATTATTAGTAAAATCTTTACCAATAGTCAAACTATAACCTTGTGAATTTATATCATCTATGTTTTGCCAATGTTTAGTATTTAAAATCCACAAACTATTATCTCTATCTAAATTTGTTTGTTTCTCTACAGCAGTTACTACATCACGATTTTTTATTATATCATGTGCCATATTCATATGAAATCCACCTGTAATTTCTTCTAATGCTGTAGTTGCTTGATTTGTATCTAATGCATACAAATCATACATTTTATACTGCTGATTACTATTTAAACTATTATACATACTATTAATTGCTTTAAATGTTTCATCATGTACTTTAGTATTATTATTTGCAATAGTAGTTAATATGCCTTCATTTCCATTCAATTCTATTTTTGCATTTAATAATCCAGAAAATTCCTGTTCTTGATTTAAATCTGTTGATAAGATTAAATTATTTGCATCAATAAATTTATTAGTAATATTAGGTGCAGCCTTTTGTCCCGCTGTAACATTCATATTACTAATATCTGCAGTATTACCTACAGATATTACATTAAATTTTTCTCCATCTGTATTAACTAAAATCTCCCCATCTCCTGAAAGATTTCCATTAATCTTTAATGTATCTATATTGCCATAACTACCTGCTGATATTTTGCTATTATTATAAACATTGCCTTCTATTAAACCTTTGCCTGTTAGAATGCCTTTATCTATACTATAAGCATCCCCTTTTATTGAACCGTCTATTTGCAATGTTCCATCTTTAACAATAGAACTTCCTTGATACGTGTTATTTCCTGTAAGATTTAAAATTCCTTCACCATCTTTTATCAATCCTGCATGTAATCCTAAAAGTCCTGAATTTTGTATATTATTATTAAAATCTTCTATATAACGTTCAACTACATATTTATCATACAAAGGTCTATCTATCCAATTTTCTTTATAATAAATATATCTATCATGCAAATCTTTAATATCATTGTCCTTGCCATTAAAATCCTTATTATTTTCACCTAAAGGATTTTCTGCTATATATCCAGCTCTAATCTCTTTAATATCATTACTCCAAATAGAATTATATCCTTGAGTGTCCACTTTATATAATGCTTGTTTTTCTTTTTCTCCTGCTACTGTATAATCATCACTAATATCTTCACTTGTAAGTCTACGTACATTTATTGCACCTAATCCTTTAACCGCTTTTTCAGCATCAACCATTCCTTGACCAAATAAAGCTTCCATAGGTGTATCTACAAATTCTTTTACAGCACCAACATTATCGTATTCTTTTACTAGGGAAAGAAATTCATCTTTACTTTTTACACCCATAACATTTATCAAATTAGTATTATGTTCATAATAAAATTCTGCTAAATCTTCTATACTTTTTTCTTGTGCTTTTTTTCCATATTCATCATTAGTATAAAAAATATTTACAAAATTATAGTTTTGTTGCACTGTCATAAAAAATCCATCTGTATTTGTAATCTTATTATTAGCTGTGCTAAGTAATATATCACCAATTTGTTTACCACCTAAATACGGAAAAGCTTCTTGCACTAACCCACCTACACCTGTTACCATTGGGGCTGAAAAAGACGTTCCATTTTCGTTTATATAACCACCATTAGAATAAGTTGTATTTATGAACACTCCTGGTGCTGTTAATGTCCTATCTTCAGCATATTGTGCTAAATTAGAAAATATTGCTAATGCACCTGATGTTACTTTAAAAATATCATTTTCTTTTTGAAAAAAACTAGCATTACTAGCTGTTACATTAATTATATTGTTACTTAAACTATTATCCCATATAGGCAATACATTTTCTAATCCTGGCATTGTATGTCCAAAATTATAAGCACAAAAAACTAATAATTTATCTTTATCAATAGCTTTTTTTATTTGATTATAAAATACATCAGTATTAATATAATCATTAAAAAATTTTTCATATTCCTCTTTATTATTTACATTTGATAAATAAATATTAGTACACCATGAATTATTAATAATTTTAATATCTTGTCTATTTAAAAATTCTTTCCAAACATTTTTTCTAGGGAAAAACATCAAACTATCATTTTCATATTCATTAGCATGTGCTACTCCTTGTATATTCGCATCAAAAGCTACACCATGCATTCCTTGATCATTTTTATCTGCTGCTACAACACCTGCTACTGCTGTCCCATGGCTTAATCCTTGCCAATTATAAATACCATTATTTGCCTCATTTAACATTCCTGAATTGTTTTTTTTCTTAAACTCTAGATTCTCAAAATTTATTGGCCAATCACAAATTCCTAATATCACTCCCTTTCCTGTATAACCTTGTGCATATGCTCCTGCAACATTTATTACATCTAATACATTTTCTCCCATAGCTTTATATTCATTTGTGCGAAAATCATCTATATCTTTAGCCTCTAATGTATTAAAATTCATAAAACTGCCTATGGATATTGACAACAATATTATTTTTGTTAAAAGATTTTTTTCCTTCTGTAACTTCAAAATTCATCACCTTACTAAAAAACTAAAGCCACTAGTAAAACTAATGGCTTTTCTTATTTTCTAAAAAAATATATACTAATCCAAATTTTTCCAGACAGTCAATTGATTTTTATTATTTATATATTTATATTCAGCACCATCCATAATTGTAGTATATAAAAAAATCCCTAATCCACCAATTGGCTGTTCTTCCAAAGATGTTATTTTATTATGTTCACTTAATTCTAATAAAGGATTATATGGTATTCCTTCATCATAAAAAGTAAAACGTAGCTGTTTCATTTCCATTATATACTCAACAGAAATATATAATGCACCCACAGTATTGGGATATGCATATTCAATAATGTTAACTAAAATTTCTTCTGTACATAATTCTAATCGTCGTTGCTGTTTAGCATCATGAACAAATAATTTAATCTCATTACGAATATCATTTAGCATTATAGGCAAACTTGTTAAATTTGCAGGATATTTTTGCATTTGTAACAAATTAAAATCACACTCTCACAAAATATTTTATCAAAAATTTATTATATGAGTTGTTTTTCATTACTTAAAATTGTAAATAAAACATCTAAGCCTGACTCTTCCAATATTTCTTTAACTAAACCATTAATATTAACTAAACAAAACTTTTTATTTTCTTTCTGGGCTTTTTTGGCTAAACGTAATAATACTCTTAATCCGGCACTAGAAATATATTCTAAGTCTTCTAAATCCAATGCTAATTTTGTACAGCTATCTAATATTTCTTTTGCCTTATTTTCTGCAATATTAGCAGTTATTGTATCTATACGCCCACAAATAGTCAAAACTTGCCAGTCATTAACTATTTTATCTTTAAATTGAATATTATCATTTTCCATTATGTTTATCTCCTAAATCTAAATAATTTAATTTTATAGCTAACATAGTAATATCATCAGATTGATACATACCTTGAGCAAACTCATCTATTGAAAGCTTTACATCTCTCAATATATCTTGACAAGAAGATTTTTGATTTATTTTATTTAAATTACTATATAAGCGTTCAATCGAATACAATTTTTTTTCTTTATTTATAGCTTCTGTTACACCATCAGTATATAAAAATAATTCGTCACCTTGTTTTAAATATACTTCTTGTTGTTTAAATTGTGCTTCTTCATTAATGCCTAATACACAATTTTTTTCTACTGGTAAATATTCAAAAGTTGAGTCATCTTTATGCTTATGACGTATCATCGGTGGGGTATGACCTGCATTAACATAAATGAATTTACCCGTTTTTAAATCCAACATTCCCATAAAAACAGTAACAAACATCATTTCTTCATTATTTTCGCATAATTGTCTATTAGCACATTGAACTACTGCCGAAAAATCATCTGGTGATGTCATACTCATAGCAAAATTTTTCAGAATGGTTTTAGTAATAACCATGAACATTGCGGCTGGAATACCTTTATCTGATACATCTGCTATGGTAATTACAAGATGATTTTCATCTAAAAGATAAAAATCATAAAAATCTCCACCCACTTCTTTAGCAGGATACATCACAGCATAAATATCAAAATCTTTTCTATCTGGATATGGTGGAAATATACATGGTAGCATATTCTTTTGTATATTTGTAGCAACGTTTAATTCAGTAGCAATTCGCTCTTTTTCTGCTGTAATTTGCTCTAAATTTTTTATATATGTTTGCAATTCTGTTGTCATTGCATTAAAAGAAATAGCTAAACTTTCAATCTCATCTCCAGTGTGTATATTTAATTTTCCATTAAAATTGCCCATAGCAATTTGTTGTACACCTTTAGATAATTGTCGTATTGGTTTTGTCAAATAATCAGCTAGACTCCATCCAATATACGTAATAAAGAATAATAATATGCTAATTGATATTATCATACCTATTACTGTCATCTTCGTTTTTTCTGACAAATTATCCATATATTCTGTAGCAATATTAATAATATTTTCATGAGTTTCTTTGGCTGGGGCTATTACCGTATCTACTTCCATAGCTGTAACAAAATACCAATCTGTATTTTTCATTGGAGCATATGCTAAATAATAGTCTTTTCCATCAATATTAGCTTCTGTAAGACCAGCCTTCTCATTAATTATTTTTTGCACAGCATCTGCTAAAGATGTATTTGTAGATTGTCTTAAATCTTTTATATTATTTATGCCTGTAATTAAATCTCCTGTAGTATGAGGAGAAGCTATTATTTGCCCTTGTTTATTTATAACAAAACCAAATCCATTATCACCTATTTTAGTATTTAGAATAATCTCATTTATATTATCTAAAAAAGTCCCCATACCAACTACACCAGCAAACTGTCCATTTGCATAATAAGGAGTAGCACAAATAATACATGGTCCACCACCCAAGGCATCAATTACAATATCTGTAAATATTGTTTTATCTTCTTTTTTAGCTTGTATATACCAAGGTCTTGATGTTGCATTATAAAAATCTGGCTTTATATCAGAATTTTGAAATTTTCGCCCAGCAAAACGATCAACCATAATAGTAAAACCATTTTTAGATGCAACATAAGAGGAAATTATTACATTGCTATTTGTATTTATTTGTATTAAAAAATCTTGTATATTAGCTGTTAAGCCTATTTCTTGTCGTAAAATTGGTGATGATTTATCTACAACCTCTGATGAAAACAATAATTGTGCTGTAATTTTATCAATATCATTTTTACTTGGCTCAAAAATATTTCGACTATGATACTCTTCTGGATTTGAAGCTATATTTGTCATCATATTTGATAAAATAATCACATCTTTTTTTACTTTTCCCAAATTCTCATCTAGTTCATTTGCTTTATCAAAAGCTGTTTGTTCTAATGATAATTTAGCTCTTTGTATTAAAGCCTCTTGGCTATTTTCTGCTGCTTGGAAAATAATTTCATTACCAATAGACAAAGTCAATTCTCTTGTATCATAAATAGCTTTAAAAGCAATTAAACTGGTCAAAATAATAGATAATAAACAACTAGATAACAATACAGTGAGAATTCGTTTACGTATACTTATTGATTTTTTTATTTTTGATTTAAAATGCAACTTAATCACCAACTAAGCTTCATTCATAAATTTTTTTAAGCTTCCAATAGCACGAAAAAGTATTATCCCTACATTAGCAGGAGAAATCTCCATAATATCGGCTATTTCTTTATTAGATAAATCAGACCAATATTTTAACTCTAAAATATATCTATCTCTTTCTTTTAAACTTTCCATAGCCTTTAATAATTCTTGTTTTCTTTCGTTTATTAATAATTTGGCTTCAGGCTCTTCATGATGCGGTATAGCTGGATCAAAAAAATCTTCCCATGTATTTTCTTTACGGTTTTGTATTTTTCTTAAATAATCGGTAGATTGATTAATAGCTATTCGAAAAAGCCATGTTGAAAAAGAACCTCGTTGACCATCATATTTTGATAAATTATTAAACACTTTAATAAAAACTTCACTTATAATATCATCTGTACTTGTCGTATCTTTTAAACGTACAAATAAAAAATTATATACACGAGGAAAATAGTAATCATATAATTCATTAAAAGCTTCTATATCATCTACAGCCTTAATAGCTAAATCATTATAATAATTATTATCCATTGTTAATTGCATATATTATAAAATTATCTCCTTTTCAAATTAAACAAGTTGACGTTTTACTAATTTAGCGAAAATACCATTTTGTGCTACTAATTTTTCAAAATTTCCTTCTTCTGCTATAGTGCCATTATCCAAAACAAGAATACGATCTGCATTGCGAATTGTTGAAAGACGATGTGCCACGATAATACGTGTAGCACGCAATTTATTTAAACTCTCTGTAACAATTGCTTGTGTACGATTATCTAAAGCACTTGTTGCTTCATCAAAAATAATAATAGATGGACGTGCCGCCAAAGCACGAGCAATCAATAAACGTTGACGTTGTCCCCCTGAAATGTTGCTACTGCCTTCACTAATAACAGTTTGCATTCCCATAGGCATTTCACGAATATCATCTGCTATACCCGCAGCTTCTGCTGCTGCCCAAGCTTCTTTTTGAGTTAAAGATGATGTTCCTACAATATTTGTAAAAATATCACCTGTCATTAACTGCCCATTTTGTAAAACAACACCCATTTGACTGCGTACAGAAGGAAGACTTAATTCGGCTAAATCCTGCCCATCATAATATATCGCTCCCAATTTAGGCTTTTCAAAACCTAACAGTAAACGAATTAAAGTTGATTTTCCACAACCAGATTTACCAACTATAGCTAATGTTTCTCCTGCTGAAACTCGAAAACTAATATCATTTAAAATATTAGGTCCATCTTCATTATAAGCAAATGTTAAATGATTTACTTCTATTGCTCCTGATAAAATTTCTGCATCTACTTTATCATCAGTACTTTCAGGTTCTTCATTAAGTATAGGACGCAAATTCTCTATATGTGGTTGAATACTAAAAAAAGTACCCACAAGAGGAATAGCTGCATTTAATGTTCCATTGAAGCTAGCATAAGCAGCTGAAAAAGCTATAAACTCTGCATAACTTATACCTAAGGTTACCGTTCCATCACTATTTGTCGTTTGCATGCCATATATCGTAATATAATACAACAACATTGTAAGAATAAATGGCTGTATCGCACTAATAATCATATTGTAATTATTTTGCCAGCGCAATTTTAAATTCCATTTCCATTCTTCACCGAAGACTTTGCTCCAAAGGTAAAAAGCTTGTTCTTCGGCTCCTTGAACACGAAACTTAGATAGACCTGTAAATATCTGTTGGACTATACTAGCAGTTTTATTATTAGCAGATACTAAATTACGTTGAAAATTAATTACTCGACGATAAATAAATGCACTTATAAAACAATAAATCACCCAAACACATAAAGCAGCTGCTGTTAATTTCAGGCTATAATAACACATTAAAAATAGACTCCAAAAAGAGAATATAAAATTAAAGACAGTACTTACAAATTCTCCACTGACTACAGATTTTATAGAATCTATTCCCTGCATACGTTGAGCTAATTCTCCACTAGAATATTTACGAAAAAATGTCGATGGTAATGATAACAATCTATTCCACAAAGCCGCTTCTGTTGCCATATCAATATGAGTAGTTATTCTTAAAACAGCTACTGAACGCACTATACTAATAGCTGCCATCGAAAAGCTCGTTACCATCATCACTTGAGTTACTGTCGCCAATCCTTGTCTATCTTGAATTGGTAATATATCCTGAAAAATAGTTTCTGTAATAATAGGTGTAACTAGTGGTATAATGCCAGCTATAAAACTGCTTAAAATTATTGTTCTATAATCAACTTTCCAACATTGATTAAACATAAATTTCATCAAATCTATAACTTTTAATTTACGTGAAGGAAATCCTGCATAACATGCAAAACCATCTTTATCTAATAATTGATTTGTTTCTTCATTCAATAAAATTCCATCTGGATAACTCTTAGTAAAAATATAATATTTTCCTAATTTCATAGGAATAATCGCTGCTAATTCTTTATCTTCGCCATAATATCCTAAAAATACACCGCTGTCTTTTTTATACCAATCATCAACAAAATTAACTAATCGCATCTGCATATTTCCCTTTTGCATCAAGCGACGAATTATTTGTAATTGGTCAAGCTTACGAACAATATCTGGTGATAAATGAATATTTTTTGTAGACATGGATAACGCTATTGCCAATTTATGCACAATAAAATTAGCTTCTTCCAAAGTATCAGTTTGCGATACTTCTGTATATGTTAATTTATTTGTACCTAATAAATTCTCTATAGATTCATCTATTAATTGTCGTTTATATTGCTGTTGAATTTCTAATCTATTAGATAATTTCTTTTCTTCTGCTTGAAATTTTGTACCTAATAACATAGAAAATATTTGTTCATTTTCTAAAAAATTATCTAATAAACTTTGCTTATCTGTGCATGAATTTAATACAGTGCCTCTTAGCCAATGTATTAAAACATCATCACCTCTATCAGCTAATAAACGAAGCCATGGTAATTCCACAAGTTTTCTAAACCAAACTTGCATTAAAGGCAAAAGTTTCTCTGTTTTGGCTTCATCAAATTTAATAACATCTAATTTGGAATCTTCTACTGCATATATCAAAACATCCATCTGTTCAAACTCATCAAATGAAGGAAATGCAGCTTGCTGAGGTAATAAATCTAAAAGATAAGTTTGTCTATATGAAATTTTAGTATCTTTACGCGTAACAGCATAAATTTCACATGAACCTTCTATTAGCTGAACAAATACATTTTCATCTTTTAATAAATATCTCTGCCCTGCATTAAGTTTCACCATTAATACCTCCTTCATTATCTCGTTCTTTTATGAGTCGTTTATAAGCTCCATCATGTTGCATCATTTCTTTATGTGTTCCACGTTCAACAACATTTCCATGTGATAAAACAATTATTTCATCACAATCACGAATCGTTGATAATCTATGAGCTACAATCAAACATGCACAACCACGTTGACGGATATTTTTTAACACAATCTGTTCTGTAACAGGATCAAGTGCACTAGTTGCTTCATCTAAAACTAATAATGAAGGATTTTTTACTAAAGCTCTAGCAATTTCTAAACGCTGACGTTGTCCTCCACTAAAATTAAATCCACCTTCAGCAACCATATAATCATATCCACCTTCTAATTTGATAATGTCATCATGAATACATGCATCTTTAGCCGCTTGTATAACATCACTTCTACGAATAGAATTATCAAATAAAGTAATATTTTCATATATTGTTCCTGTTAACTGAAATATGTCCTGATCAACAGAAGATAATGAATTAGTAATTACATTACGTGGAATATCTCTTCTTTTCATATTATCAAACAATACTTCTCCAGACCATTCTTCATAAAGACCTGTTACGATTTTTGCTATTGTTGATTTACCACTTCCTGAAGCACCTATTACAGCTACCCAATGACCTGGTTTTAAGTGCAAAGAAAAATCATTTAATAACGCAGGCTCTAGAGGACTATATCCAAAAGAAATATTTTTTAAAGTAAGTTCTCCTGAAAGTCGCTTTTTAGCAAAATCTAAATTATTTTCTTTAGGATAATTCAAATCATCTATTTTATATCGACGAACATCATCTAATCTTTGCATTTGCATTTCTGTCGTTTGCAAAGTATTACCTAATGCAATGATACGATTAAATGGTTCTTGGAAACTACTCATTAGTGACTGAAATGCTGTAAACATACCAGCAGTCATCAATCCATCCATGATAGAAAAACCACCTATTGTCATAATCAATGCTGTATTTATTCCAGATAATAATGTAGGCAATAATGATATTGTCATTGACCATAATTGTGCTTCTTGTGTTCCTGCTAAAACTTTTGTTTTATACCCAGCCCATTTAGCAAAAAAATCTTGTTCATTTCCATTAGCTTTTATGGTTTCTATCATCATCAAACCATTCATAGCTGTTCCATATTCTTTACCTGCATCTTGCTGAATTCTCATAGATAAATCTGTTAAATGACGTCTCATAACTAAAAACATTATAAGATTTACCATGCTAAAAGCGATACCTATAATGGTTAACGAAACACTATATTGTAATAATAACAATAAGTAAAACAATGCAATAAATAAATCAAGAACTACAGTAGCAGCTGAACTAGACAAGACACTTGCTATAGATTCATTAAAAGAAATACGAGAAGCAATTTCTGCTGCATATCGTTGTTGGAAAAATTGCATAGGTAATTTTAATACATGCCAAAAAAAACTACTTGAATCAGCTAAAGTAACTTTACGTTGCCAATAAGTCAAAACTAATGCTCTAAGCCAAGACATAATACCTTCAATCAAGAAAGCTCCTGTCATCGCTAAACAAAGATTAAACATCCAATCTGGATGTTTTTGCGTTAAAATATCATCTATAAAAATTTGTTGAAATACAGGTGACGCTAATCCTGGAATAATCATAAATAAACCCAGTATTAATACAAATATAGTTGCCCATTTATCCTGTATTAATTTTTCAGAAATAGCCTTAAAAACATTATAACGATGTCCAGCTTTTTGAAAATCTTCATTCGGTATAATTTGTAATGATACACCTGTATATGATGTAATAAATTCTTCCCATGGAATAGTTCTTCGTCCCATAGCTGGATCATTAATATATGCAATATTATTTTTTATTCCTTCTAAAACTACAAAATGATTAAACTCCCAATGAATAATCAACGGAAAAGTTTTTTCTAGCAATAAGTCGGCAGACCAACGATAACCTCTTGCATCACATTTATGTTTACGAGCTGCCTTTAAAATAGAGCTAGCTTTACTACCATTACGGTCTACACCACATTCTTGTCTCATTTGTTCTAATGGAATCCACAAACCATAATAAGCTAATATCATGGCAAGTGAAGCAGCTCCACATTCAGTTGCTTCCATTTGTAATATTGTAGGAACTTTAACACGTTTATTTAGAACAGGTCTTGAATTCCACTGAAAAAGTTTTTTTATCATCTAGCTCACCTACTTCTTAACCATTGACTAAATTTATAAAAGACTTTTTCTATTGGTGGTACACGATCAATAATAATTGATCCTGTACAAAAACTTCCTGCTGTAATAGGTTTATGCTGACCTACAAAAGAAGTCCATAAATAACCTGATTCAGAATTTTCATCTTTTACCAAATCAAATTTTACTTCCATAACAGCGCCTCGTTCATTATTTAAAATATATTGTACTAATTGTTCATTACCCAATACTTTACTCATTGCTGTTGTCGAAGTAGGATATTGTGATACAGAACGAACTACACCTAATAACCAACCAGATTGAGAAGTGTCTACACCATTTGGCGCTAATTGAATAGACATACCTGTTTCAACTCGTTTTCCTTGTTCAACTGGAATATATAATACTCCAGATAATTCATCTCTATTTTGTGTACGACGAATTGAACAAATAGGTGTACCTACATTAATTATGCTTCCTGTTTCTACCATAACTTCATCAACAATACCATCATAATCACTATAAATATATTCATTAACTAACTCTTGAGTTTTTTTTGCATCATGCTCTGATGCTCTACTCATAGCATCGCGATCACTTTGAGAAAGAGCTATATTATATTGAGCCATACGCGTATCTGCATCTTGTACTGGCTGTTCCATACGAGCAATAAGATCACCTTTTTTTATTTTACTTCCTGAATATACATAAATTTGTTTAATTTTTCCATCAGAAATATGCGAAACATTTACAACACCTGCAGAATCCATAATCATTCCCATTCCATCTACTTTTACAGTAAATGCTCCAAATATAGACCACAAAACTACTGAAAATAACAATATACCAATAGCTATTAATGCCATCCAATTTATAGGGGTAGTTATCGGTAGTAAGGTATCTAATTTTTCTGGAGAACGAAGTTTATTTAAAGCTTCACGACTAAAAATTTTATTAATATCCATCATTATTCCTCATTATCCATAGTAATATCTACTTTTGTACCATCTTTTAAACCATTTGTATCAGAAGTAATAACTATATCGCCTTCAGATAATCCACTTATTATTTCAATATATTTTCCATCATTGACTCCAGTTACTACTTCACGACGTTGAATTGTATTATCTTCATTTAGAACAAATACACTATTTTGCTCTTGATTTAACATAGCTGTAAGTGGCACTGTCAAACATGTAAAATTTTGTTTTATTTGTAATGTCACATTGCGATAACTTTGTGGCTCTAATATATGCACACTATTATCTATTTCAAACAAAATTTTGCGCATACTAGCTGGTTCATTTAAATTAGGTGTAATATCTAAAATACGTGCAATAAATCTTTGTTGATTTCCTAAATTTCCTACTGCATAATCTGTATCATATGCTTTTTGTAAATCATTTTCTTGAAAAATAAGTTCTATTTCATCATTGATAGAAAATCTACTAATATCAGCATCATTAATAGTTTGACTAAAATAAAGTTTACTAAAATCACCAATTAAAGCAATTGGTGTTCCCATTGTCACATAAGAACCAGGTTGACGATATAATAACAATACCTCTCCATCAATAGGAGCAAGAATATTTTGTCTTGATTGCTGAATTAATAATTGTTCTTTTTGCATGCGTAAATTTTCTACATTAGCTATAGCAGCATTATATGCAGCTTCAACTTCATCTAATTTTTCTGCTGAAGTAGCATTCATACTCATCAATTGATTATAACGTTCATACGTATTTTTAGCTCTCTTTAATTCAACATTTGCTTTTGAAATATCACTATCTGCTTGACTAATTTTTAAAGGAATTTCTTCATTCACTAAGCTAAACATTAAATCTCCAGCTTGAACTGTACTATTACGTTTTACATAAGCATTAGTAATTGTACCATCAATAAGTGCTACAGCATCTGCCATTTTATCTGAATACAATTTTATTGTGTCCATATTTAATACAGGTTGAATATTTCTTGTTGTCGCTACTTGTCCTTTCAATGCAATATGCCTATTATCCATTCTATTCGCTATAATATTTTCACCACGAGAATTCAAATATGCACCATAAAAAATAATACTGATAGACAATAATAATATAATAACTAAACCAATATAAAAATATTTTTTCATAAAAAAAATCACCTCGTAGTCTAAAATCATACAATAAAAATTTTTATCAAATATCTCTTTAACATAATAAATATTATGCATAATTTTATATAATTATACATTATTTTAAAATTAAATTCATCTTATAAAAAAACTGTACCTCAGAAAATTGTTTTTATCTCCAAATTTCAAGGTGCAGTTTTTTATTTTCTCTTTTTTTCTATATATATTTATTCTTTTATTACAATTTATAACTACTTCCTCACCATATTCTTTTTGTTATTTTTAAACATTTTTTCTCTAATTTCTCCATATTAGTTCCATCAACTTCTCCTAATATTTTATCTAATTATTCATCATCTAACTCTTTATCTTCCATTTCTTTATATTTTTTACTACTTCTTTTTTAACGTCTTTATTATCACTAATTTTTTAATACTTCTACAAATTTTTCCAATATCATTTTTATTTTCTCTTCTCCATTTTTCTTTTTATACGTTTATTTTTCCTTTTTAATTACATTTTATTTATAAAAAAATTTTTACTCAATATGTAATAACTTCCAAACTTATGCGTATAAAGAATATAAAAATTAACGAATTAAACTTAACGGAGGTTATCACTATGTTAGACAAAAAAAATTTATTATCAGATGAAATGTTAGATTCTGTTGTTGGTGGTTTTAATGTTTACTGCACTATGGCTGTGGCAGAACCTGGTACACCACATGCTGGTCAAGCATATGTAAAAATGAGAATATCTGATGCTGATAAAGCTGCTGGCTACCATGTACCATCTCAATTTGGTCAAGATAAATGGGATTTATTCATGCAAAAATATGGTTCACAAGTAACTTTAATTGATGAAAAAACTGGTAAACCTTTCACTCCTGATTGGAATTATCAAGGTTAAAAAATTTTTATTTAATCTGTAATAACTTCTAAATTCATACGTATAAAGAATATAAAAATTAACGGAGGTTATCAATATGTTAGACGAAAAAAATTTATTATCAGATGAAATGCTAGATTCTATTGTTGGTGGTTTTAATGTTTACTGTACTATGGCTGTGGCAGAACCTGGTACACCACGTGCTGGTCAAGCATATGTAAAAATGAGAGTATCTGATGCTGATAAAGCTGCTGGCTGTCATGTACCTTCTCAATTTGGTCAAGATAAATGGGATTTATTCATGCAAAAATATGGTTCACAAGTAACTTTAATTGACGAAAAAACTGGTAAACCTTTCACTCCTGACTGGAATTATCAAGGTTAAAAAAATTTTTTATTTAATTTGTAATAAATGCAAAACTCATACGTATAAAAGATATAGAAAATAATATTTTAAAATACTAGAAAGAAGGTTTTATTTATGACTGCAGAAACTATGGTATGGAATGTTAATTTTGAAACTCAGGAACAAGCTGATAAATTCAATTCTTTTAATAAACTTTTATCTGAAGATACTTCTACTTTAGAAGCTTTAGATAATGCTTCTTCTTTAGAAGAATTCTTCAATGTATGTAAAAAATATATCAATTGTACATTTGAAGAATTTCATAAACTTTACAATCGCCTTTCAGACCAAATGTCTAATATTTATGAAGAAACATTTGGTCCTAGAGAATTAAACGATGATGAATTAGATATTGTTGTTGGTGGCAGTTGGAAAAGTTTTTGGAAAAAAGTAGGTAAAATTGCCTTAGGTGTAGTTGTTGCTATCGGTGCAGTAGCTGCTTGTGCTGTTACTGCTGGTGCTGCTGGAGCTGCTATCGGCGCTATTGGTGCTGCTGTTGCAGGTACTGCTGTTGCTTCTGCTGCTACAGCTGGTGCTGCTACTGGTGCTGTTGGTGGTATTGTTCTAGCTGCTACAACAGCTGTAAAAAAATAGGAGATGATATTATGAATAATGAATTACTTTTAAACGCACTAAAAACTGCTTATAACAAAGAAAATATACGATTAAAACTTAATTCATCTAAAGATTATGATGAATTAGCACTTATTCTTCAACAAGAAAATATAATTCAATGTACAGCTAAAGATTTATCTAATTTAATGTCTAATATGAAAAATAATGAATTAAGTGACTATCAATTAGATAATATAGTTGGTGGTATTGCTGGTATTGATGATTTTATTACTTGGTTAATGAAAAAAACTAAACAATTTATACAAAAGTTATAAAAATAAGTGTTTAAATATAGATATTGAAAAAATTTTTCAATATCTATATTTTCCTAATACAACAAAGTAAAAAAACCATAACAAAAACTATTAATAAATACAAAAAATATATATTATTTAATACTATTTTCAATATCACTAAAAAATTTTAACAAATATTGTAATAAATATATTTTTATTACGTATAAATACTAGAAAACAATTTAATTTATAAATAAAATATAGAAAGGATTGATACATATGATTGATACAAAAAATATGATTACAGACAAAGAACTCGATATGATAACTGGTGGCAATGGTACAGCTTTTATTCTTCCAGGTAAAATCGATGGGACTTACACTGTTATCCAATGTAAAACAACTGGTGATGCTGATAAAATGAAACAATTATTACAAGGCGGTTCTGTTGATAACATAAATTTTACTGGTAGTTATTCTAAAACAACTATTCCTGGAAGTAAATTAGATGATTATATTAGTAGATTACAAAGTCGTGATATTGACATTATTAAAGCTTATTAAAATTATTTAATAACTAATACGTATAAAGAATAAAACTTAATAGAAAGAAGGATTTTTATGGATAAACAATCATTATTAACTATTGAAAAACTTTTCAAACATGTACAAACAGACAAATCTTTTTCTCAAAAACTTGCTCAACAAAATAATCTAGAAGATTGTATTTCTTTTTTAAAAGTATCTGGTTATAATATTGATGCTGATACTATTTTAACATTTGGTAATATTTGTATAAATGAATATATTTCTAATAATAAAGGGCAAATTCCTGATGAAATTTTAGATCAAATTAATGGTGGTAATGCTGCTAAAGATTTCTTTAAAGGTTTTTGCTATGGACTAACTCATCCTATTACTGCAATATCTAGTTTACTCACCCCTAAAGGTCGTGATGAATTAGTAGAAAAAGTAGAAGATTATAAAATACTTGGTTTTATAAAATAATAGGAAGATATAATTATGGATATTGAAAAAATTCTTCAAGATATAGATTTTTCCAAACATAGTAAAGTAAAAGAAAGTTTGCGACAAAGATTATTGATAAATAGAAAATATAATTTAAATATATTAGATAACGATGAATTAAGTATGGATGAATTAGATAATGTCGTAGCAGCTGTAAAAACACCTTTATACAACAAAGAAAACAATATAAATCATAAATAAACAAGCACTAGAAAAACTCTAGTGCTTTTATTTTTATTTTTATGCTAAAATATTAATTACTATATATTATTTTGGAGGTAATTTAATGAAAATAATTGTAGGTCTTGGCAATCCTGGTAATGAATATGCCAAAACCCGCCATAATGTCGGTTTTATGCTCGTTGATGCACTAGCTGAGCATCTTAATATAAATCTTTGGAAAGATAAATTCAATGCTCAAATTGCAGAAGGTCGCATTGGCACTGAAAAAATTTTACTAGTTAAACCGCAAACTTATATGAATAATAGCGGTGAAGCCGTTGGTCCTTTAATGCGTTGGTATAAAGTAACTCCAGAAGATATCATTGTGGCTCATGATGATATGGATATCCCTGCTGGCACTATTCGCATTCGCAAAAAAGGTAGTTCTGGCGGACACAATGGTATAAAATCTTTAATCGCTCATTTAGGCAGTGAAAATTTCCCACGTGTAAGACTCGGTGTTGGTAGACCTCTCCCTGGTTGGAGCGTAGTAAATCATGTTCTTGCTCCATTTCCTCAAGAAGATAAAACAGCTGTTGATGAAGCAATTAAATATCTTATCCCTGCTGTAGAATGTATCGTTAATGATTCTGTCGATATGGCTATGAATAAATACAATCCTAAAAAAGCAAAGAAAAATAAAGTAAAACAGGAGGATAAAAATAATGGCTGATATTCGTGCATTATATGCTGATGAAGATGGTAATATCCTAGATGCCCCAAAAGGTTTCCAAGCTCTAGCTAGAACTGGAACAGATATCATCGAACTTTCCCCAGATGATTTAATTCCACTTCCAGAATCTGCTGATTTAATGTTTTTACCAGACCGTTTACCACTTGCCAAATACGGTGATGAAATCATGCCTATCATGGGCAATGCCGTAGCTGCCATCTTGCCTGCTGGTTATACTCGCTTATATATGCCAGCTTTCAAAAAAGAAGATGACGCTCAAATGCTTCCACTTTATGGCTATACTGCTGTTGTTGTTTACAAAGATGAACTTTATGTAGCAGCTATGTATACTGATGAAAATGATAAATGGGATCCTGCTTATTACAATACTCGCAATTTGCATAAATTAGTTAAACGCGTTCAAAAAGATTTACCAGACAATCGCCTTGTTGAACATTTAGGTAATTGTTCTTTGACATGGCATTGTTGCACAGCTCAAAATCTATTTTATCGCCGTTGGGAAGCTGGTATTCCATCTTCTCCAGTTTGTAATGCTAATTGTTTTGGTTGTATCTCTCTTCAACCTGCTGAATGCTGTCCATCTCCACAAAGTCGCATAAAATTCCGTCCTACACCAAAAGAAATTGCTCAAATCGGTATCTATCATTTAGAAACAGCACCTGACGCTATTATCAGTTTTGGTCAAGGCTGTGAAGGTGAACCTTCCCTTGCTGTAGATAATATCGTGCCTGCAATTGAAAAAATCCGCAAAAAAACAGACAAAGGTCAAATCAATATAAATACTAATGCCGGCTATACAGAAGGTATCAAACGCATTGTTGATGCTGGTCTTGATAGTATGCGTGTAAGTATTATCAGTGCTATTCCTGAAAATTACAAAGCTTATTATCGCGGTAGTTATGAACTTGATAATGTAAAAGAATCCATTCGCTACGCTCATGAACATGGCGTGCATATTTCTTTAAATATGCTTTATTTCCCTGGCTTTAATGATAGCAAAAGTGAATTTAAAGCATGGAAAGAATTTTTACATGAAAATCCTGTAAATATGATTCAAATCCGCAATTTAAATATCGACCCTGATGCTTTTGCCGAAATCATGCCACCATTTACTAAAGCTATCGGCACTAAAGAATTTATTCGCCAATTACACGAAGAATTCCCTGATATCGTCATTGGTAATTTTAGTCATTATCAAAAAGGAGAATAAATCATGGTCATCAATCCTAGAGTAGAAATGATGCCAACTGAAGAAAAAATCGAACTCATTTTACAACGCTTTCGTAAAAATCTTCGTTGGGCATTAGAAAAATCCTCTTTCTACAAAAAGAAATACAATGGTCTTGATATTCATGCTGAAGATATAAAAACTTTATCTGATATAAGAAATCTCCCTGTAACGACTAGAGATGAACTTATTCAAGCATCTGCCTTTGATTTATTAACAGGCCCACTTAGTCAGACTTTGCGTTTTAACCGAACAATCAGCGGTTTATATCGCGGTTTTACAGCAGACGATATTGCACGCAATATCGATATCGCTATCAGACCTTTAGCTAGCAATGATATCAATAAAACATCAACTTTGATTATCTGTGGTAATTATAGCTCTCAATATTTATTGGACTTACATTATGCAGCTGAAGCATTAGGTGCTACAGTACTTCCTTGTAATAGCGTAGATGCTGCTATTGATGTTATTGGCATTTTCAATGCTACATCTTTAATCATCAGTGCTAAAAATTTAAAAACCATGATTGAACGAAATGTTGATCACTTACCGCCAAAAATCATTGTTTTAATTGATAACTTCCAAGATACAACACTTGATGAAATCGAACATCATTTCCATCATCCATTAGCTAAAGTCTATATGTCTAAGTACTTTGGCTTTGCAGGTATCATTTTCACTTGTAAACATAATCATGTTCATGTACAAGATGATTATCTCTATCCAGAAGTTGTTGATAATAAATTAGTCATTACTCCTTTAACATTTGAAGCAATGCCTATCATTCGCTTCCAGACTAAACTCACAGCTTCTATTGATTATAAACATACTTGCGAATGTGGTCGTACTTTTGCCACTATACAATTAGAAAAATAAATCTCAATATATTTAATTTAGAAAAGGGATACTTTATGAAAATCATGCACTTGTCCGACCTTCATCTCGGTAAAAATCTCAATGGTTTTTCTCTATATGAAGACCAAAGGCATATCCATAAACAAATACTTCAAATAGCAAAAGAAGAAGCTATTGACGCTGTTATGATTGCTGGCGATGTATTTGATAAATCCGTTCCTACCAATCAAGCTATACAATTATTTGATGAATTTTTAACATCTTGGGCAGAGTTACATCTGCCCGTTTTTATTATCAGCGGTAATCATGATAGTGCCCAACGTGTAGCTTTTGGAGCGAATTTATTTAAAGACAATAATATTTTTATCTCACCCATTTATGACGGCAAAATTTCTCATATCACTTTAAAAGATGAACATGGCAATATTAATTTTTATCTTTTGCCATTTATTAAACCAGCTATTGTAAGAAGTTATTTTCCTGATGAAGAAATCACTTCTTATAATCAAGCAGTAAAAATAGCTCTAAAGCAAATATCTTTAAATCCAGATGAACGCAATATTTTAATCGCTCATCAATTCGTAACAGGTGCTTACACTTGCGACTCTGAGGAAATCATCGTCGGCGGTATAGATAATATTAATGCCCAATTATTTCAAGATTTTGATTATGTTGCACTTGGTCATTTGCATACACCGCAAAATGTTTTAACTGAAAAAATTCGTTATTGTGGAACTTTATTAAAATATTCTTTTTCCGAAGCTAATCAAGAAAAAACTGTTACTATCCTTGATTTTCCACAAAAAAACAAATTGACCATTTATGAAAAAAAACTTTCATTTCTTCATGATATGCGTAAATTAAAAGTCTCTTATGCAGAATTAACGCTAAAGAGCAATTATGAACAGACAAATACAAATGATTATTTAGCCATAACACTCACTGATGAAGAAGATATTCCTGATGCCATCAATCGTCTGCGTTCTATCTATCCTAATATCATGCAACTGACCTATGATAACCTTCGCACCAAAACAGTTCAAAATATCGAAACTACAGATATTGCCAATTTAAAAACGCCATTAAATCTCTTTGAAGAATTATATTACAAACAAAATAATCAAAATTTAAATGATAAGCAAATAGATATTTTACAAGAATTAATCCAAGATATCTGGGAGGGAAAATAATGCGTCCTTTGAAATTAACTATATCAGCTTTCGGTGCTTATGCTGATAAATGCGAATTGAATCTGAGTCTATTAGGCAATAAAGGTATCTATCTAATCAGTGGCAATACAGGTGCAGGCAAAACCACAATTTTTGATGCAATTACTTTTGCCCTCTATGGTCATACTAGTGGTGGTATCCGTGAAAATGAAATGCTTCGCAGTAAATACGCCGATAAAAATACACCTACATTTGTAGAAATGACTTTTTTATACAACAATGAGTCATATACTATTCGCCGTAATCCTGAATATCTTCGCCCTGCCAAAAAGGGAAATGGCTTCGTCAAAGAAAAAGCTCAAGCCGAATTTTATCCACCCAATCAACAGCCAATAACAGGCATAAAAGAAGTGAACTCTGCCATAAATGAGTTAATCGGTCTTGATGTAAATCAATTCACACAAATAGCCATGATTGCTCAAGGAGAATTTTTAAAATTAATCCATGCTTCGACAAAAGAACGCAGTGATATTTTCCGCAAAATCTTCAATACTAAACCATATCAACAATTACAAGAAAAATTAAAAGAACGCTTCAATGCCCTCAAAAAAGATTTTCTCTTGATTAATAACAGTATTAAGCAATATATAGAAACAATCATACTTCCTGAAAATACGAATTATGACTTCAATCCCTTGATGCCTAAAGATTGCCTTGTAAATCTAGAACAAATTATTAATCAAGATAAAAATGATTTAAAACAATTAGAAAAAGATTTTACGGTTTTAGAACAAAATATCAAAGAAAATGAAAAAATTATAAATACTGCTATTAATCAACAGCAGATACAGCAAAAAATCAATGAATATCAATCAGAATTAACAACTAAAGCAAAAATACTTCCTAGTATTCAAGAAAAATTATCCCTAGTACAAAAAGATTTTGAAATAAAATCCACTTCACTAAATGTAAATATTGCCAAATTAACAGAAGAATTACCTAAATATCAATATATATCTAAACAGCAAAATCTCTTACAAACAGCAAAAAAAGCATTGCAAAGCAAACAGCAACAAATGGCAAATGATGAAGCCACTTTAGCAAAATTAACGCAAACTATAAATGATATACAAACAGATTTAAAAACTTTAACAGATATAAATGTACAGATTGAACAAACAAATTCTGCACAAAAAGAAAATAATCAACGACTACAAAATTTAACAAAACTATCCACATTACTCGAAGAATATAAACAAACATCTTTAAAACACAAAGAATATAAGACAAAATGGCAACAACAACAGGCAAAACTTGCTGAATTAGAACAAATTTATAATCAACAAAATCACTTGTTTTTGGCAGAACAAGCAGGTATTTTAGCCAAAGATTTAAAACCATACACACCTTGCCCTGTTTGCGGTTCTACAAATCACCCACAATTAGCCAAAATATCTACGTTAGCACCAACTCAAGCTGAACTTGAACAATTAAAAAATAGATGCGATATTTTCTCCCAAAAATTGAATGAAATTACCCAATTAGCTAGCGAATTAAATGGTAAATTGCATAATCTTTTTACGGAAATAAAAGCACAAGCAGAAAATATTTTAGGTAACTTCACGCCAAAAACTATCTTTCATGATGTGGAAATAAAAAAATGTGAACTTCTAAACGAAAAAAATCAGCTTAATAAACAATTAATCCAGTTAAATAAATTAAGCCAAAAACAAATAAACTTAAATGCACAATTAGAAAAAAATCTATTATTGCAAAAAAATTTAGAACAAAAACTCTTATCATTAAATACTTCTATCGTCAAAGAAAATACAGATATTGAAATCTTAACAACTGAAATCAATACCTTGACTAAAGCTCTTTTATTCACTGATGAAAATGAAGCTAGAAAGCAACTTCAAAAATATAAACAAACACAAAATTATTTACAACAAAATCTCGCTACTACTCAAACTGAATTTGATAGATTAAATCAATCACTTGTAGAAATCAAAGCAAAAATCGCCTCACTACAAACACAACTCACACCTCAAAATTATGATTTAAACGAATTAGAAAAAATTCAACAAGAGTATTTAGCAACAAAAGAAAATTTAATGCCTCAAATGCAAAAACTGCATACTAGAATTACTACTAATCACCAAATTCAACAAAAATTAATAAAAAAAATCGAACTATTAGATGCTAAACAATCCCTTTATAGCAACATACAAGCACTCTACACTACAGCTACAGGTTCAGTTGCCGGCAAAGAACGCATTATGCTTGAAACTTATGTACAAATGCATTATTTCGATCGAATTTTAATTCGAGCTAATACTCGTTTAATGATGATGACACAAGGTCAATATGAATTAGTGCGCTGTAAATCAAGTGAACAACTTCGCTCGCAAACTGGTTTAGAATTAGATGTAATCGACCACTACAACGGCACGACTCGCAGTGTAAAAACTCTATCTGGTGGCGAGTCCTTCAAAGCTTCCTTATCTTTAGCTCTCGGTTTATCCGATGAAATTCAATCTTTTGCCGGTGGTATTCATTTAGATACTATGTTTATTGATGAAGGTTTTGGCTCTTTAGATAGTGAATCACTTGCTCAAGCAATCAAAGTTCTTTCTCAATTATCTCAAGGAAATAAATTAATCGGTATCATCTCTCATGTAGATGAATTAAAAGAAAAAATTGATAAACAAATTCAAATCACCAAAAATCATGAAAAAGGTAGCACGGCTAAAATCCTTATTTAACAAGGGTTTTAGCCCCTTTTTTTCCAAAGCAAAAAAAACTTTAATTTTTTTCAAAAAAAGTGTTGACATTTGTTTCAAAGTTCTATATAATAATCTACGTTGTCAAGCGACAACAACGCAATACGGTTCACTAGCTCAGTTGGCAGAGCACCTGACTTTTAATCAGGGTGTCCCGAGTTCGAATCTCGGGTGAGCCACCATTACAATGGCGCGTTGGTCAAGTGGTTAAGACACCGCCCTTTCACGGC
>UMDO01016139.1_pt1 | contig 25051 bp, 26 predicted proteins | sample 1964511 | NCBI WGS metagenome assembly UMDO01 (sample SAMEA4835996, study PRJEB28245) | human gut metagenome | biome: gut microbiome; material: fecal sample | place: Denmark | collected 2008 | reverse complement strand
TTATAAATAATGTTAAACTATAGTGTTGCGGAATTAAGGATAATTATAGTATTATTTTCACAAGAACCTCTAAAAAAGCAATACTGGTATTCTACGAATTGCCTTTTCATTATCAAATGCCATTTCAAATGAACAATTTGAAAATGGAGTGCCAATCCTTTGCTTTTTCATTTTTGCCTCTATCACCCTTGCACTTTGCACGACGACACTTTGAAGGAAAGACCAATCCATTTCAATATCATAGCCACCATTATCTTCAGTAACCTTAATAAACTTGTCCATAGACTTGACAACTAAATTCACCATACCACTACATTTAAAGAAAGGTATAGTATTATCAGAGTTGTACACTTCAAATCCCAAACGGACATAAATTCTATTATTAGGTACATCCAATTTTACAATAGAATCTCCTAATGGAAAATTGACAGAGACATCAGACAATTCCTTTTGGCTTACCTTACGGTTGCATAAGTTTTCAAAACAGATATCACTTACGCCCTCTACAACTATCATTTCTTGATTAAATTTTGGAAATTGATAATTGTTTAATTTCCATTTCTCCTCTTCAGTTTTATACTTTTTGAATATGTTGTCTGTACCATCTAGAATACGCACAGTCTTATCGTTTATTGAAAATTCAAAATCAAGCCAAGTATATGCAGGATGAGTATCAGATGTGTTTTGTTCTATCCATACTCTTTGATGTAGCATTTCAAACATTCGTTTCCAATGTCCTATCAACTGGTCGTTATATTTGAATTGTCCCATGTCTATATCAACAAAGGGCACAACAAAAATGTATTGAACATCTGTTGTATAAAGAATAGCCGTACAATAAGGCGAATCACTGAAATTCTGCTGAGTATTGAAAAACAAATCCAATCGCGGTTGCATATAGAATTTTTCCCCTTCTGAGCGAATGGCATAATACACACTCGGCAAGATTGGGTCAATTTGATTTCCATTTATCCATACTATGGTATTTCTGAAATGATCAAGTTCTGATTTAGGAACCAAATCAAGAACCATCTTTACCAATGCTTTGTATATACCTTCATTGGTCACCTCCGAGCTATTTTTCAAACGATAAGAATACATACCATCCCCCAGGGGAGTCAACATCTCTTTTTTCACATACAAGATAGGAATGCCTTGTTCGCCATCTGTGAGAAGCGTATAGTTTTCTCCGTAGAGAGAAATCGCTTTAGACGTTTTCTTTGATGGCACTCTGTGGAGTACTCGACGAATATCCATCATGTGCACAAAATTATTTTCTACAGAAGCCAATTTACTATTACATGAATCACACTCATCATTGCAAAACAGCAATTTGTTTCCCAAAGCTTCAGGAATAGCATGAGCTATATGTCGGAAATTACTTTTACCAGTAGAATTGCAGAATCGGCAACAACGTTTATTCTTATCCTCTTCACCAACTTTACATTCAATATCATCAAATCCAAAAGAATAGTGTTTAAACATAAATCCCATCATAGTATAATAATGGTAGAATTTATTATGAATCACTTGCACAAAACCATTTGTTGGAAAATAAGGCAAGCATTGAATTGCAGTTAATCTTGGTTCGATAGAAGAACGTTCACCATCAAAGTAGTAAAACATTTCACCTTCCTCGAATTTCTCTAAATATTTAACTAATTGCATCACTCGTGGTAACAGGCAATGATAATTGTCATAGATATATTTGAAAACAGTTTTTGTTTTTTGAGAAACTTGAATCAAAGCTCCTGCACTAAACAAATGGTATATATCTGTTTCATACTGGAGTTTATGCCTAATATCCTCAAGAATTTCCAGTTTATCACACTCCAAAACAATTTTCTTGTTATTGGGAATGACAGACTTAGTAGGATCTTTAGGATTTGAATATAATATGATAGCAATCTGGTTCATAATGAAGTATTGAATATTGAACAAGACATAACCAAGCTAATATGCTTTATCAGAATGAAGACAATCATTCAGGATATCAACCATCGACTCTTCAAACTTTCTGAGGGTGAACTTATCATGGAACTTGCGATAACCATTTTCTCCCATACGCTCAGATTCCTCCGGATGCTCAATGAAGTATTCCAGCTTATCAGCTAGAGTTTGGAAATCATGCTTCTCTATCAGGAAGCCAGTCTCTTTATCATCTATGATACCAGGGATACCACCCTCTGTTGTGGAAATGCAAGGCAGATGATGCTGCATGGCCTCCAATAATACCAGGGGGAAACACTCATTGTGATAGAAAGTAGGGAAAACAAAGACATCGGCAGCAGCCCAGAACTCATCCTTCTCCCTGGCATACTTGCCACCATGGGCAAAACAGACATCTTCCAAATGAGACTCTATCAAAGCACGCTTAAACATCTCTTCCGTTATATCACTCCATTTTCCAACGAAATGAAACTCTACAGGCAGTTCCTTCTCGTGCAGAATCTTTGCAGCTTCCACTATAGTCCAAACACCCTTTTCTGCAATCATATTGCTAAGAAAGAGTACATTCATCTTATTTCTTTTCATTCTTCTGGTATTCCGTTAGGACAAACAAATACATCTTCTCTTTTTACGTACTTCTTGACATCATCATACAAGCACTCCGACAGGAGAATCACCTTGATTCCCTTGAAGAATCGCTGGTATAGGAAGTTGTCCAAGAATCTGTTTTGGCGAGTTGCCACACCCTTATTATGATAATGTACAACCACCTGAAATCCCATCCGCTTAATCATCTGGACAACGATATAGTCTTTATAGAAGGCACCGCCACAGGCATTAGGTGTTACATACACCAAGTCTGGTTTGATTGTCTTCAAACTCCTACGGATTTTACGCAGCAACGCATAAAAATCAACCAACTTTCTGATTCCAACCTTACCAATATCTTGCAGATTCTTAGCCGTTGTCAGATTGCTGTAATGCCCCTCAAACTTCTCATTAATGAGCTTGCTATCATGGATATATTGCCCCACCATCGCTGCACCATGTACTGGAGGAGGCATGTGCATAATAAATAATATTTTTGATTTCATATAATGCCTCATTTTATGCTAAGTCACAATAAAAGTGCCAAATAGGAAATTGCTTGATATTGTCCAGTTCTTCTTTTTTACACAGAGAACACCATTTGTCAAATTCCGTTTTATTACCAATAACTAACGCAATTCCTACTTTTATAATCGGTTGGATTTTATCATCCAACAAAACAGAAATCAATAGAGAAATCTCATTTTCTTTCATTTGACCAGCCCGTTTCAACACCTGGCAATAGTTAAGAAAATGCATTGTCCCCAAAGGCTCAGTTTTCTCTTTTTCAAGAAGCCAGCCACTAAGAATTTCTGCGTATTTCAACAATTCACTTTTACGGAAAGCATCATTTTCATCCAACTTGTCATAACTTTCTAACATATACAACAAGTCAAAATTAGCCATTTCATATATGTGAGGATTCTCATCAATTAGCTTTTCATACGATTCAATCTGCTGATCAAATGGAATATTATCACATCTACTCCACAAATCATCATTTTGCAAACACGAGAAAGGACTTATGGGGTACTTTTTTCCATCCTGAAACTCATTATCTACGAGTACTTGCCCATCGAAGAAATCCCCAAAACGAGAATTACCATTTTCATCTACAGCTTCCCATAAAAGGATTTTCAAATCACCTATTTCTACCAAGACTAAATTATTCTCTTTATGCCCGATACTTACAGATTCTCCTGTGCAAAAAACATGAAGGATAATATCTATCATGCGTTCCTGTTCTTCTTTGATTGTGGACAAATCCAATGGTCTGTTTACATGCAACATTGCAAGAACACTCTTCAACTTTTTCCATCCCTCAATTCTTTCTGTAAGGTCTTTCACTAAATCTTGTTCATTGACTTTCAAATGCAAGGGAAAATCTCCAAGAGACAGGCATTCTTCTTTATCCAAGGCAAGGATAAACTCTGCATCTTTTATGCTGTCATCCAATGTTTTAGAGATGCTTCTAAAAGTTGCCTTACAATCTGGATTGTCGCTATTCAGAAGAAACGAAAATGTCAAGACATCACCTATTGATATTATCAGTCTTCCGTCTTTAACGTCATTCTTATATTCCGTAAAGAACACTTTTCCACCAACAGCAACATTCTTCTTTACAACATTATGGAATGATATCGACTCTATTTCATTCGATATAGGAACTTCGATATTGAATTCTTTATCAATCTGTGCATATAGGAAAGAGTTGTGTGATGACAAATACCCCATCACTTCAATAGGACTCATTTTGCGAGAAGGAGCAATAAAAGAGAAATTCTTAATTTTTCTCTTCTTCATGTCCTCAAAAGTAAAAGGCATTTTGTTGGCATAACTAATTTGTTTCTTAGCATTGCCACAAAAGACTTTTAAGATGTTCTCAAAATCCGCAAGAGTCTTTGGGAAAGACCTCATGGCAACACTTACAGTATCTTGCTTTCCTTTTCCCCTCAGAATCTTCTTAACGGTTTCGGGCAACAGACATCTGTAAAATAACAAAGTATCTTTCCCCTTGTTCTTTTCTTGGCAAACAATATAAACTGTCGGTTCATGCAAATATGCGTTTAGGTCATTAATAGAAATGTTGTACTTAAACTTTGTTCGTTTAAATTTTTTCATCTCCTTACCTTTCAGCTGTACAGGAACTCGCCCGATAAACGAATTCTTCGCCTTGTCATCTTTGGCATACAAGTAAAGATGACCGTCCCAAAATGGCTCTTTATCATTTTCACTGATATTCTGAGAAATGACATCACTTCCTTGAATATAATTCTTAAAAGCTAATATAGCTCCTTCTTCTATATCCTTTGCTGTCATAACGAAAAATTCTAAGATAATTTACAAATTATCGGCCACAACCATTCCTGTCGCCCCATCCATCTCATACAACATTTCATTCCTGCTTTTACAACTTCTTTCATTCCCACTTTTGGAACAACGAAAGGTTGATCATAAACAGGATTCTTCTTTCCTAATATTCTACGGAGTTTAAATGCCGCAGTTACACCTGCACCTTTTTTCTGACGCATTGCATAGCCTTGTGATTCTACGACAACAGAATAAGGAATTTCATCAAGATGCAGATAACCAGACTCAACTGCTTCTTTTAATAATACAGTCCATTCAGAAGAGCGAGAGACAAGTGAATTTACACCAATATGGTCATTGATATACTCTCCTATATGAATGTCACCGAAACAAACATCCGCCAGTTCTCCATAATGGTCAATACAAGTACTACAACGTGGGACATTGAAGAAACCTCTCATACCAATCCAAAACGTCTGGTAAGGAACAGACCTCAATATTTTTCCATTTTTATCTTCAAAAACCATACTGCCAAGACACCCATTGTCTCGATATGCAAAATGGGCAACGTCTTCTCTTTTTACCCCATAGCGATAAAGTAGAAAATTCTGAGAGCGCATGGTTCGATTACTAGAACAATAGATGGCAAAATAACCTATAATCAGTTTACCAACATTCTTGAAAAGACTTACGTATTTACGCCAAGACTGAATTTGGCAAGGCAAACCAACCACAACATATTTACCACCATTTTGCTTTATTTCACTTAATATCCCCTCATAGCTTGTTACGCAATACTTCGAACTTCTACCAGCCAACACTTCTTCCTTTGACCTTGCTATATAGGTATGAGGTGTCATCGGCTTGGAATCTTCATACCCTACAACAACAGCACCATCAATATATTTTTTATCAAGAAGGAATATCAAGAATTGACTTAAACATCCACCAGATGCAGAATGAAACCGAATATCATCATTAGTACTATACCCCGAGAAACATTTGTCATAATAACCTAAATACTTATCATAACCATCAGACTTCTCATGAAACAGTTCTTTACTTCTTGCAGCAAGATCAATACCATGTCCTGCACAGACCTTCAAACATAATCCACATTCATTGCATTTTTCCATATCCACCACAGGATAATTAACATCCTTTCCATGGTGGATACGAATACATTTCTTTGCACAAGCATCTTGACAAATGCCACAGCCCATACAAAGGCCATCAGAAACTACATGACTAACATTTGTTTTCATTATCCAAGCTTTTCAACAACTTCTGTACAGAATCTATATTGACACAGACTATCCTCTATCATCTCGTGAATAGCCTTCTGATTATAGCGTCCAAACAATTCTTCTTTTTTCTTCGTTAAAACTTGCTGACGCAATTCCTCAAAGGAGATTTTCTCTGGAAGAATAGCCCAATCACCACCAATAGATTTCAAGAAGCTCTTTGTTTTACCAGGACCACGATAGCTAACAAATGGAGTATTCATTGTCAATCCCATCAGACCTACATGAAGCATAGAAGTCATGGTTACATCACACGAAGCCAACACACCTAAAAGTTGGTTAGGATTCTCGTAAGCATCCAAGAATATATTCTTAGAAGGTTTCTCTGGCATATACTGATAAGTCAATCCTATCTTAGGCATATGTGTGGTAATGAAATGAAATTCTATATCATCATGCTTTTCTGCATAGTCAAAAATATCCGCCAACAGCTGTTTATCCAAATATCTACCTTTTTTAAACTGAAGGCAGATACGTTTTTTATCTGTTGGAGGCAACATCTTTGGTTCAAAGTAATCTGGAGTACGGAAAAGCATATCAGCATGATACACGAAATTCTTGCCAAAAGCCTGTTTCATCTGATCTACATCTCCTGCCAATCGAACAGTACCATCAACAAAAGAATGAGAACGGAAGAAATCAATACGCCAATGAGAATACCAAGTTTCTGGCTTTTTCACTTTTCCATCACCTCCCATAGATATAGCACAGAATTTAACATTCGGATATTTCTTCGATGCTAAAAACAAATCTTTAAAGTCTGCCTCATACTCTCGAGCAGCTTTGTTCAAAATACGCTTATACCATTTGAAAGGAGTCAACAAGGCTCCACCTGCAATCACCACAAGATTTACATCCTTACAAAGTGCATCTACAGTAGGTGCCGACTCCAACTTATATAAGGCAGATAATTCTTCGTCAAGCTGAAATAATTTCACTTCATACCCCATTTTCTGGATATGCTTTGCAAAAGCAATAGCTTGCATATCATCACCCACATTAGCATATCTAAGTGGTGCCCAAATTCCTATTTTATTTTTATTCATGTCTGAAAAGATAAAAAACTAAAATTAAACATGTAAGAACTTTGACAGTTTTCTCTTAAATAACCCACCTAATATATATGAATAAAAATGTCCTCTATCATATGATGTTGGACCAATACATCTAGGAACACTAGTAATTAGAAAACTATCAGGCATAGCATCTTTTATTTGATAAACACTCTTTACTTTTTGACTATGATGCACGCCAGAAACGCCAACATCTGCAACAAGATTAAAAGAAGGAACAATACAATAGCTATTGTTTTTTACCATATTGTACGAAAATACAAAATCCCATGGGTTGTAATGTTCGTAATTTCTATAAACTCTATCATAGTAAAGTTTTTGCAATAGAGCTGCCATATTATTATTCCAATAATTTTTGTATTCTTTACTTACTTTTAGCTGTGGCCATCCAGTCATTTTGCGATCAATATTTTTCCATCGAGATGCCCAACTTGCCCAACCAAAAATATGAGTATATCTTGTTCCCCAATAACTCAAATTTCCAGGATTATACTGAGGTGTACAATTATTGCCACTTATCATCCATGCTTTGGGATCATCCTTATATTTATCAATAATTTGATCTACAAAACTATAGAAAGTTAAAGATGCGACAACATCTTCTTCTATAATTATACCTTTTTCCTCATTATCAAACAACCAATCAATTGCTCCCCATAAAGATGTATACACATCAACATAGTCTTCTCGAAACCAAGTTTTCACTTCACAATCCCAGTCAATTTGCTTAACATAAGATCTAACTTCCTCGTTTCTGGCGACCTCATCTGGTCTATCAGTACGAGCCTTATTACTATAAAAGTACAATTTCTTAGGCTGCGCTTTTTTGATTGCAGCAAACGATTGACTCGCATATTCAGGGCGAGCAAATGTTATATATAATACTGGAGTTTCAACCATAAACTTTTTATTTCAATTTAAATTGCGATACCACCTTACCTATCATCCAATGCATTGGTACACATGTCACAAGAGATAATAATACCGCAACCGTGATATTAAACATCGAACCATAATGACATACCCCTTTAATGACAAACCAATAGTAAAGATGCAATATATAGAGTTCAAAAGTGTATTTTCCTAACCAGTTGAAAATTGTAAGCAGAAACTTGGCTTGACAAGCCATCATAAATTGAAATGTCAAACAAACCAATAAGATTCCGAACAATCGCTGCAAGATAAATTCTATCCCATATACAGGAACGTCTATGAAATAAAGAACTGCTAATACAAAAAACAGCCCAAGCATTAAAAATGTATTCTGCCCCTTTTTACTTTGAGACAAGTCTCCAAAAAGAAAACCTACATAAAACATGGGCAATGGTACCAATCCGATACTAGACTGTTCATAGTATGCTGGGAAATAACACTTTATACTATAACAGATTCCAACAACAAGGCATAACAAAATGATATCCCTTGCTATCTCTGTAACCTTTAGCCACGAACATAGTTTGCAAATGGGGGGGTAATTATATAAAGTAGCAGAGACACAGCTATATACCACATACCATGATAGTTGCCATGAAGCCAAAATTCTGCAGTAGAGATATATGACAGATATTGAACCAAGCCATAACCATTCACATAGCACACCAATACATAAAAAGGTAATGCCAAGATGAGAAATGGTAATAGAAATCTCTGTAACCTTCTTTTATAAAATCCCACAATACTTCCATTATTATGCAAAGAATAAAAGACCCCAAATCCAGACAAGAACAAGAAACCTGCCGTATGGACAAGACCATTTAACCATGAAATCACATTGACACAAGCTGTAGACTCCACATCACCAAAAGCAAAGATGTGACCTACCAATACTCCCAAGATGGCGTAGCCCATCAACAGATTCCTGCATTTACAAATGGACTGTAAACTAAAATCAAAAGCCATTTTTATTCCGATATCTTAAAAATATTCTCAATTGTTTGATTCGGCAAGAATCCAATAGCACTGTTCAACTTATCACCATTGATACGTAAGCTCTTGATGTCACCATCTCTACGAACTTCCTTACCGAAATATTCATCCTTACATGGCACATCATAGAGTTTGAATAAACGCTCTATCAAGTTTCTAATACTAAAAAACTCACCTCCACCAATGCAGTAGATACCAGAAACAATATGCTTGTCCAAAGCCTTACTCAAAACGACCATCACCTCTTCAAGAGTAATATACTGGCGCGTCTGCGTACCAGCGCTGAAACTAGGAGTTTCTGTTGGTTTTCCAGCCTTATAATCCTGCAAATACTTCAAAACGTATGGCACCAAACGTGTACCTGGTTTCAAATCGTCTTCAGAGAACATATTTGGAAGAATAAAATGCAAATGGGTATAATCTGCAATCAAGTCCTTCATGTATCTACCATACAAACGCTTAGAGAGTGCATAGTCATTAGTTACAGGAAGTGGAGAGCATATAACATCATCTTCGTCAAATTCTTTACCATCTACATCATTCAAACCTATCTCCATATATGACCCAAAGGAAACATAGGTTCCCTTATAACCATGCTTCTTCAACATGATGGTCATTTCTACAGGAACATTCACGTTCAAAGCATACATTAATGATGAATCTGTTTTCAAAGCTGCCTGAACACCTGCACCAGAAGCATAGACAATAACATCAGCCTTAACCAACTTATCATAGGCCAGCTTGTCCTTTAAAAGATTTGTTTGATAAAAGTTTGTACACTCATATCCTTTAGGAGCATCAAGACCATAGACATCCACTACGGTATCGGGCTGCGCATAAAAGAATTTGGTGAGAGCCATAGATAACATACCATTGGCTCCAATAATCGCTACATTCATTTTCTTGTCGTTTAATAATTGATGAATTTCTCAATTTCTTCCACACAGAGCTGGTAAACATTCTCTGTCTGGTAACGCTTATACCAGTCAGCAACCAAAGCCATGCACTGTTGCATGTTCATTCTTGGTTTCCACCCCAACTTGGTTTTTGCCTTGGTGATATCCAACATCAGGAGTTTAGCCTCATGAACGGCATTAGGGTCAGAAGAATCTTTCAGTTCGCCCTTGCCATAATTCTTGATCAATTCGGAGGCTACTTCCCACACAGTACTTACAGATTCCGATTCAGGACCGAAGTTCCATCCCTCGCAGAACTCTGTTGGCTTCTCCCATTGCTTCTTGGCGAGCAACATATAACCGCTCAACGGCTCCAATACATGCTCCCAAGGACGGATGGCCTTAGGCGAGCGAATATCTATCACTCTGTCCTGTTCCAAAGCCTTGATGCAGTCAGGGATAATGCGATCCAAAGCCCAGTCGCCACCACCGATCACATTACCTGCTCTAACACTGGCAAGGCTTACATGATGCTTCTTGCCATATTCTTCAGGATTGAAGAAACTTCTTCTCCAAGATTGAATGGCGATTTCACAAGCACCTTTTGAGGATGAATATGGGTCATACCCCCCGAATGGGTCATCCTCTTTATAGCCTGTCATCTGTTCCTTGTTGTCATAGCACTTGTCGGTTGTAATCATCACACCCACTTTCACGGAACTGGTAGCACGAATAGCCTCCATCACATGGATGGTTCCCATCACATTAGCTTCATAAGTTTCGACTGGTTGTTCATAGCTATATCTAACTAATGGCTGTGCAGCAAGGTGGAAAACTATTTCAGGTTGATACTTTTGGAAAATCTCCTTCATTCGCTGACCATCACAAATATTGGCACGCAAATCTGCCATTATTCTTTTACCTACACCTGACAATACATAGTTGTCGCGATTAGTGAATGGTTCTTGCGAAATACCTACGACCTCAGCTCCCAACTCATGGAGCCATATAGAAAGCCAGCTTCCCTTGAATCCCGTATGTCCCGTGACAAGCACTCGCTTGCCACGATAAAAATCATCAAATATGTCTATCATTGTTCTTATTTAATAGTATAAGCAATCGTATCTTTTGGATCATACAACTTATCAGTATAAGCCAAAAGAATAAAATCGTCATCACTGCTGTTCACTACGACATGTGCTACATTGTTAGGAATGAAAACGGTTATAGCCTTTTCCAAAGACATATCTATGTCTCTGCGCTCATGCGTCTGCATATCCTCCAATTTCAACACAGCACTGCCTTGAATGACGGTAAACCACTCGACAGCCTCCGGATGATAATGGCCGCCCTTGGCTTGTCCAGGCTTACCCATGGTAAGATACACCTCGCCTGTTTGATTAGGGATGCCATCCTCTGTGCCCGTGATAGCCTTAAGAAACCAACCTCTTTCGTCTGCTATCAGACGTCGGTTGATGATTTGTACTTTTTCAATCTGAGACATTGTTTACTCTCCTTTCGTCATTCGGTTCTTGAATTCTAGGTTAGGAATAGAACGTTCCCAACGTTTCCAAGGAGCCTTATTTTCAGCAAGAAGTTTTTCTAACATGTTTTTCTCACGAATGTTGTCCATGCACTGCCAGAATCCCTCATGTGTATATGACATAAGTTGACCCTCTTCCGCAAGTTTTGTAAGGGCTATCTTCTCAAACACGCAAGTATCATCTGTCAAGTAGTCAAACACCTTGGGTTCAAGTACCATATAGCCGGCATTTATAGGAGCGCCATCTGAAGCATTTTTCTCACGGAAAGATTTCACCGCACCATCTTGAATGTCAAGCACGCCTTTATCCTGCGCAATTTTTACTGCGGTAAGCGTGGCAAGTTTTCCATGACTCTTATGGAACTTTATCAACTTGTCAATCTCCACATCGCATACACCATCGCCGTATGTCATAAGGAAGGGCTCATCGCCGACATACTTTTGTATGCGCTTGATACGTCCGCCAGTCATCGTGTTATAGCCAGTGTCCACAACTGTCACCTTCCAAGGTTCCATATTAGTCTGATGTACTGTCATTTCGTTTTTACCATTTCGATAGTCGAAAGTGACATCAGAATTATGTAGGAAGTAGTTGCCGAACCACTCCTTGATATATTCCTGCTTATATCCAGCACAAATTATAAACTCAGTGTGCCCATAATAGGCATACTCCTTCATGATATGCCAGATGATAGGCATACCTCCAATCTCAATCATAGGTTTAGGCTTAAATTGAGATTCCTCTGAAATACGTGAACCGAAACCACCGGCTAGAAGAACTACTTTCATAATAATTTAAATTACTTCCAAATTAAAAACGTATTATTTACAAATTATTTTCCATCTTTTTTTGAAAAAAGAAAACTTCTTATTAAGGACTGAAGTTAATTAATAACCTTAATATTTATCAGAAGTATCATCCTAATTATTTATATGCTGCAAATAGAAAAAAACAAAATTACATTTTCTTAATACTTTCAAAAAATCGACTATTCTTCTTCTCTTCAACAAAAATGCAAGAAACTCTATTTCACGTTTACCAACCCATTTCTTAATTTCGTTATCATCAAGAAAAGAGATACTATATCTTTTACTAAAAGTAAAATAGATTTGACTCAAATAATCAACTGCAGAAAGTATATCTCTGATGTTATTATTAACTTTTATATCGCCAAGTACATTCATAGCATTTATATCAACAGCTATATCTAATACTGATTTTTGAAATTCAACAGCAAGTGAAAGATGCTTATCAAATTGTGCTTCGGTATGACAAACACTTGTACTATTAAGCCTATAATTAAATAAATACTCATTTATTACAGCAAACTTGATTCCACCCAAAAATAACCTACACCACAAGTCATAAGCTTCGACATGTAAAACTTCTGGAATATCACGATATTTGTATTTCTTCAAGACTTCAGACTTGAAGAAAGAACCCGGATGTAATATTGGAGCAGAAAATAAATTAACAAATAAACAAGAATAATGCTGAGTTGAAATAAAAAAACGAGACTTATGTAATATTTTTCCAGATTCAGACATCACATAAGGAAACACAGAAACCAATCCACATTCAGGATGGCTCTCCATATACTCAATTTCTCTTTCCAATCTTGTTGGCAAAGATATATCATCGGCATCCATTCTCGCTATATACTTGCCTCTTGCTAAATCAATACCTTTATTCAAGGTTTTTATAAGCTTCAGATTCGTTTCATTCTTGACATATCTTATACGAGGATCATCATATGACAGAATAATTTCTTCTGTTCTGTCCGTACTACCATCATTCAACACTATAAGCTCAAAATTTGTATACGTCTGAGCTAAGATACTATCTATAGCTTCTTTCAAAAATCGTTCTGCATTATAAGCAGGAAGAATGACTGATATTAATTCATTTCCCATATTCAACTTTCTATTTATAAAATCCCAATTTCTTTGCTAAACTTGTAAGTATGGCACGATTCTCAATACCTAAAATATTACAAAAGTTAGCTTCCATACGGTTGTACCAAGGCAGCCAAGAACCAGCAAAGTGATGAATACTATAAGAATCAGCTGTAGTCTTTATTTTATTAGTTTTCAAAGACTTCGGACTAAAAAACGCTGCTGGCAATACAGGAATCGTTCTTTCTCTTTGCATAAGAAGTGCTTCATTCTCTGTCTTAACATCTAGCAATACATAATTATTATCTCTTATGATTTTTTCAACAACTCCTGGCAATGGTCGTGTATTAAAAGTACCATCTGGGTTAACAAACTCACGATTATCATAAAAATCCAAACAATCCTTTAGCCAACTACAACCTTTTTCTGCACCAAACGCAGCAACTTCCAAACCTGGCCATTCATTCTGCCAACATATCATTGTTTTCAATTCAAGAAGCGGATTAAATGACTTCAAGACTTCTACATCCATATCCAAATAGATGCCTCCATAGTTATAGATAGCATACAATCGAATGTAGTCTGCAGCAAAAGCATATTTCTTTCTATCGAAAGCATCCTTCACCCATTTTGACTTTTCTTTTGGGAATCTATCAAAATTCCACCACATTATCTCATAATCAGGAAGATATTTCTTCCATGATTCCATACACTTCTGCAAATCTTCTGGAATAGGGTCATTACTGAGCCAACAATAATGAATAATTTTAGGAATCATACTATCTACATTAATATTTAATTATTACTTTTATATGAGCTATTTTCTCCTTAAGCGAAAAGTTTCGAAGAATAAATGAAAGAGAATAAAGAACTTTAAACAAACAAGAAAACAGAATATACTTTGCTGTAGGATTGTGCTTACGCATATAAGTAAACAAGCTTTTTATTATCATTTCTCTACGCGATATCTTTTTTTGTTTATCGCTTTTACCTACTAAATGCACAATTAGTGGCTCACGTAAAATATAACTTTTATAGCCATATTCTGCATATCTCCTTTGCATATCCATATCCTCTGAATACATAAAATAATCAGGATCAAATAAACCATATTCATGCGCCACAATACTTCTAACAAACAAGTCGGCACCCGTAACGAAGCCTACTCTGAAAGGACTTAAAGACTCTTGTTTTGGATTATCATATTTTGTCATTTCCAAAGGTAAATGTAAATTTACAGCTAATGGCCAAGCAACCCATTCAAACAAAGAGTTTTTAATAGTATGCAAGTTACCATATGAATGAATACGCACATTTTCTGAATTTCTCAATAGTGTTCCACAACAAGCTATTGAATCATCCGATTTTTCCATAAAGTCAAAAAACAACTTAATTGCATTATTCAATAAAATGGTATCAGAATTCAACAGAAAAACATATTTACCTGTCGCTTTTTTAAAACCAATATTATTGGCTCTACCAAAACCAACATTTTCTAAATTATATAAATAAGTAATTCTGCTATCAGATTCAAACAACTCCTTACTTCCATCTATGGAAGCATTATCCACTAGCAATACTTCAAAAGTCAATCCTTTCGTGTATCTGAACACGCTATCTATACAGTCTAGCGTCATCTGCTTAGTATTATAATTGACTATAATTATTGAAACATCCATGTTATTTATTAATTAATTGATATTTCTGTTTGCAATTTTCATTATACACCAAATATAAAGCAAGCGTAATAGATATAATTTGATTAGGATACAATATCATACCAGAGGTAAAATCTGAGAGAATGACAAATAAAAACCAACAAGTAAGATAATAACCATATTTAGTTTTTCTAATTAACACTGCTCTAAATAATATAAAGGCCAAACTAATTGTTGCAATAATTCCGTAATAAAAATAAAATGCAGCCCAACCTACATCTGTTGGAAAACATTGCATCATTTTATATGTAGCTAAAACATGAATACTCCACGGACTTGCATCAACTACAGGATAACCATTTCCCAAAACTCTAGTAATATCATTCGTCTGAAGTTCTTCAGTAAATAAACGCCATGCTATTAATCGTATATTTTCATACCCTTCATTGTTTTTTGATATTTGTTCATTCGTAAGTTCCTGCATGGATTGGAATAAGCCTATATTTGGTAATACATATAGACTAAAACCAACACATAATATTACAAATAAAATCTTTTTCCATAATGGTACTGATTTAAAATACAACAATGCACCTAGAACGACACTATAAAGAATTATTTGCCTTGTAAGAGATAGTACTATAAATACAAAACAAATACCAATACTATACAAATATTTTCTTTCGTTTGATACTTGATATTGATTAATAAAGAACAAAAATAACAGTACTATCAGCTCTATACAAGGAACTCCCAATCTCACAAGACCTCTTGATGTATCATACTCATCATTCTCTGTTCCAAAAATGATCGTTGGAAATGAAATATAATTCACAACACATACCACCATCGAAAGTACACATATTATCTTTATAATATGAATTATTTTCTCATCAGAAATCTGATACCCCATCAAGACATAGAAAAAAGCATAAGCCAATATAAAGTGAGAACAAGCTTTTAGAGTTATCCAAAACGATTGTTCATTGTAAACAGAGCAAATAAAACAAGATAAAAGCATTGATACAATCAGTACCATATAGCTATTGATAAGGCTTCTATCAAATATCTGTATCTTATTTATTTCGCATGTAAAAATTCCCAACAAGCAAATCCCTGTAAATAAAACTTTTGATAGAGTAAATTCAATAATACCAAAAGGATTAAAGAAATTTACGCTTATTAAAATTACAAGGAATATTATAAACCCCTTTTGTTTATGTATCATAAAACATTTATTTAAAACCGATTACTGTATTTATAATATTTTAAATCTTATGATTTATCTTCAAACGAACATTATTTTGAAACCTAATGTAAGCATTATTTTCAGAATATTATCTCAAAATGCATTATAAATAAATTTTTTCGAAACATCACGCTTTATTGCCAGCACATTATAATCTATAGACTTTTTGGAACATATTCGGTTACTATGCGTATTTATTACGCTCCATATTCTATCTTCACAATCACAAGCCATCATCAAATTATTCATTCTACTATCCACATCACCATTCATGCAATAGAATTCTTTATTGAATAATATTGAGAAAACCATCAAATGAAAAGATGCGCCACAAACTACCTTCGCATTCTTCACTAAATTCAAAAATTCAGATGGTCCGACAGGAACGTATGGAGTTACATTATCATATCTACTTAAATCTCCAGGAAAGTAGCAAGATTCACAAATCACAGGAAGCCCTAATTCCTTACCTATTTTTGAAGCCTCATTAAGAAACTCATGACGAACACCACCTGGTGTATAATAGAACACATAATCACCTTTTACAAGCGGTTCTTTGTCATAGAGCATATCATAATCACAGCCTTCAAGAAGCATGGTAGGATCAAGTACCACTTCTACATTATTAAATATCCCATTATCTACAATAAAACGCTTTGTACGCTCTTCTCTTACCGATACTGCTGAATAGCCTTTAAGCAAGGACTTCAGATAATCAAAATCTTGCTTTTCTGGATCAGGACCCATTGAAGGTGCATAGGCAATTTTCTTGATGTTACTATCAGCAAAAACTCCAAAATAAGCTTCGCTAAAATCAAAAGCTTTAGTATTCCAAATCTGGTCACTTCCTGTAATCAGTACATCATAGTCAAAATTTGCAGCTTTTAATTCATCAAGAGTTGAATACTCCTTTGTCAAATGCAAATACTGATGTAAAAACTTATCAAACAATTGCCACTTCTTGTTCAATGGAGCTATTGTCTGAGGAGCAAAAAGTATTCGTTTTATACTCTTTTTAATATTAGCTTTCGTTGTAAAATCAATGGGTTTAGAATAGCCCTTTTTCTGACTCAAAGGTCTAAAATTTACTATCTCTACATGATGCCCCTGTCTTTCCAAAAATGTCTGCATAGCATACGCTTGCAACATTGAGCCGTAATTGAAAGCAGCATGAAACGTTATTATTCCTATTTTCATTTTTTCAATAATTGCTTAATTTTTCTTTTTAATAATATTTTCCAAATGGTCATTTGGTATGAACGCCTAATCGAGAACAAATGACATAAAGCTCTAAATCGTTTTATTTCATTATTTATTGCCTTTGGTGCTCTTAACTGATCATTACCATTAATTGCTTCCGTTACAGGACGCTCATAGAGATTCAAGCTATGACGAATTGCATTTACTAACAGCATACCCTTATCCGTAATAGGCAGCACACAAGAGATGCCATTTTTATGCTCTGGAATATCCTTATCTGAAATCTCTTTGCCTAATCCCCAGAAATCACCTATCGTTATATCTGATATACGATTAGATTTGGCATAATGGCAGGAAAAACAGCTATTTCTATATGTGTAACCATCTATAAATGTATTATAATATAAATCCTCATAACGATGGGTCCAAAGATTATTTGACTTATATAGCAATTTATCCTTTTCAAATACACATAAACTATAAGCATCAGGTAATCTGAACTTTACATTAGTCACTCTGGCTGCATCAATCTTTAAATTCCTTTGAATATAATCCTTCAAGAATTGGTTGGAAGGAGTACCATGGCAAATAATGTCAACCAAATATAGATTATTGGGCATTGTCTTATACAACTGCTTGATGGCTGCAACCTGGCAGGGAGTTCCGATAAATAGAACCAAATTTCTTTCCAGCACATCTTTTCGCAACTGCGGTATGATGTCCTTAATCTGACTCTGCACATACTTTGATCCTTTCAGTAAATGAAGATTCTCCAGTTTATCTACTCGAATATGAGAAATCTGAATGTTTGGAAGAACCGAACATCCATAGACCACACCTCCTTTTGCAACTATATATTGCGACAATACTGAGGCTATGCCACCAGAGGTACTCGATATATAATCATCCTCATCTTTTGACCATGCAGCATAAGCTTTCTTTGGATAGCAGCTACTAATGTCCTGCAAAGAAGGACACCCCTTCTGACATAACTTGCAGTCAATACATTTAGATTGGTCTATCTCAGGATACAAATGCCCAAGAAAACCAGGTTTCATTTCTATACAATGCTTAGGACAACGAGCGGCACACAACCCACATCCCGTACATTCTTTTTTATCACAAATCAATTTCATCTCTTATGTATTTTACTTTTTACAATAGATAGCAATTTGCTCTTCTCCGAAGCATTCAATGCTACAAACCAAGCAGATACAAATGTCATAACTATGGCTATTAAACAATTGAAAACAAAATTCATCAAAGTATCAGCCGTGAAATACTCAAACTTGACAAATATGGGAAGGGGCAAAGCTACCAATGTCATACAAAATACGGGAAGCAATACACGTTTTGTCATTGTCCTTAAAGAGTAACCTATCTGTTTGCGACAGAAGAGAAAACGAACAAATCCAGAAAGACCCGAAAATATGATTGTGATATAGAATACAGAAGGCGCACTGCATCCCAGACGCAAGGCTACATAGCCCACTGGCACTATCAGCAATATGATGAAACTCACTACGATTTGATAATTTCTTATCTTACCCGTAGAAGACAAAGATGTCATCAATGGAACACCAAACAGATTACCAACCAAGGAATCAATCATAATCAGGATAATAAATAAAGCTGTATAATCAGGCACTTCTACCAGCCAAAGCTGCAAAACATAATTGATGTTCAATGACAATGGAAATGCCAAGAAGAAGAGTATTATATATGAAAACTTAATTCCCAAATAAGTGAGTTTCTCCATCTCTTGGATATTTCCATTTGCGTAATTCTTGGTTATTTGCGGATTCAATGCTACCTGGAAATTTGAAATGAAATTCATCACTGCTCCAGAAACTTGTGTAGCGACTCCTCTTGCCGCATTGATAACTGGTCCAAAGAAAAGATTTAATATGATGTTCAATCCTTGGTCTCTCAACATCCATGCCAAGCTGCCAAAGAGATTCCATCCTGCAAATCCAGACATCTCCTGATATAGTTCTTTATCCCAAAACAATCGGAATCGGCTTTCCTCATAATGTCTATGACAATACACTTGATAGATACATCGTATCAAAAATTGCACAATAAAGATCAAAACACCATAAGCTATCAGTTTATCAACCGGACTTATACTCAAAAGATATACGATACCTAACTTCAAAAAAGCCTCAATGATACTGATATATGCATATACACTCATCTTTTCATGAGCTATGAGCACTGCATTATAAGGTACCTGAATGACGTTTACACAAAAAGAAAGGATTGCAAATTGTAACACCCAATTAGCTGCTACCAATCTATCCGCAGGTATAACCAGCTTGTAATTAACAAACCAAAGACCTACAGACTCTGCCAAGAGAACCACGGCTAAAGCAATACCGATGTGAATGTTTAAAGATGCCGCAAATACATTTTTCAATTTCTGTAAGTTTCCCTTACCCAACTCAAATGTCATAAATCGCTGGGTGGATGTGGTCATACAGTTGTTGAGGAAAGCGAACATAGTTACTACTCCTCCAACAACATTATAGATACCATAATCTTTGATTCCCAACTGTGCGAGAACAACTCTCGACGTATAGAGAGTGACAAGCATGATGAGAATCATACGAAAATAAAGGAACAATGTGTTTTTTGCGACGCGCTTATTATTTGTTTCTGCCATTCTTTTCTTCTAATATATTTCTAATAATTACTTCAACCTTTTGGGCCCAAACATTCCAATTAAGCTTTTCCCGATAAACATCCCGTGCCGTCAAAGACATTCTCTCTAGCTCTCCACTTTCAAGACATGCCTTAATCTTAGCACCAAAATCTGCGCCAGTAGATCCTAATGGCAACAGGTAGCCATTTTTACCATTATGGATATAATTACCAGTTCCACCGGTAAGATGTGAAAAACTTGGCAACCCATACGCACTGCTTTCACAAAACGCAATGCCGGCTGCCTCCTGCAATGTAGGCAACAGCATGCATTGACATTGCTTAATTACTTGTACAAGGCGACTGTACTGTTCAAGAACATTTTTATTAAGAAATCCTACATAATCAATGTATGGTAATTGCTTGATAGAATCTTCTAATTCCCTAATTCCTACAATGTGAAGTGTAGCTAGAACGCCATTATCGTTGAGCCACTTACAGGCTTCGACAGCAATTTGTCCACCCTTACGCTTCCAATCTACTCCCAAAAACAATATGTGCAGATGACCATTATAATCAAAGGTTTTCTCAATGATATCCTTATCATCCAAGTTGGCACCAAACTCAACTATATGAACTTTCGAAGGATTCTGGTGATAATCGTTTATCGCAGAATTTGCTGTCCATTGAGAAGAAACGATGATTGCTTTAGAACGATCCATCGCCCGTTGCTCCACCTTATTACCCTGTTTAATGGCATTGGCAGACAAACCCTTAAAATAATAATCGACCATAATGTTGAATGTGGCATCAGAAAGATAAATGATTGGTTTGTCCGTTCTTAAAGAATACAGAGCTTCACTACAGAAAGGAGCAAACAGAATATCGCACTGCTGAACGGCACTCATATTTATAGTTTTAGACTGGAGCATGGAACCAATCACGGTATGCGTACAATCCAAACGCTTGTGACTTATCTTGCCAATCGCTCCCATCATCTTCTGATACAAGAGATATTTCTTGGATTTCTCCAACCTTATCCAGGCCACTTCGCAACCTATGGATTTCAGCAGATCGCTTATCTTATGTGGCGTTCCGCTCAGAGCCTTCTTGTCTTCTGGCGAGTACCATCCGATAAAACCTACCTTTATTTTTTTATCTAACATAATTCTCTATCTTTTGAATATTTACATTGTTTAACACCTTATCTACAAATCTGATAGCAACATGTCCTATCAGTAAACTACCAACAATGGTCAATACATAAAGCAATATTCCCAAACATATATTATAATCAATAACTGTTACAAACCACTCATAAAAGGGAACAAACAATCCGTCAGTTACCAGATAAATGAAAAGTACAGGTTTCAACAGTTCATTTAGTTTGGAATAATATCGAGGTTTTAGTCCTTTCACATAATAGAATAAAGCGACAGCCATCATCGTGATTAATGGTGTATTATAGTTAAGTAGCATGAACACTATCTTCTTACAATAATGATTACATAGCAACATCAGTCCGACAAGCAACAGGAAACAACATACAAATAACATCGATGCTCTATTTTTGTTGAACTCTATCTTGTAGATTTTACAATATCGTCCCATCAGAAAAACCGACAATAATCCCAAGAAATTCGAACCAGCATTCCCATGAAATCGGAGAAACGAAATGGTTTGATATACTATCAATGCGACAACTATCACGAGAAAACCATTCTTCGTAAGGTTCTCAATACCTTTGTTTAGTATTGGCGACAACAAAAATATGAGCATATAGGATGTCATGAACCACCAACGCAATGTGCTTACAGGAAAACAGGCAGTTAAAAGTCCCCTCAATGAGAAAGAGTCGAACAAGAATCCACCAGCAAGACACGTCATCAACGATATGATAATCAACCATATTTCCATCGATATACCTTTCTTGACAGAAAACCTTATGCCATAATAGCCTGATATAAACATGAAGCAGTAAGTAGCCGGAGCAAACAAAGCGGACAAGACAATACCTGTCTCATCAGTTATTCCTTCCATACTACCCCCCCCGATATTCTTGAACCCATAGCCGTGAACCAAGATATGCCAGCAAAATATAGCCATCATCAAGACTAGGCGCAAGACTTCTATATTCGTATTTCTTACTTTTCCGTTCATTTTTTATTAAATATTATCATCGTTTTCAAAATTTCTTCTCAATTAGCTTGTTGTTAGCTGATGATTTATCAGCATTTGTATCAGCTATATAAGTTATTGTATGAAGATTGACCATATCAGTTTTTCATCTAATGAAAGCTTGTACTCTTCAAGAATTCTGTCATTGATTTAAAATGTATATTTGATTCTGAAATCCCTAATGAAACAAGACAGTCTAAAGCTCTATCATGATCTGTATTAGAATAAGCGCTTATATAACATTGCAAGTTGGCTTTATCAGCATTCACCTCAATTATCTTCTTGATATAAGGCTTATCAACCTTAGAGAAAGAATCAGTTAAGAGAATTACACTTCAGCTCTTTACTGATTACCTTACCCATTGATTTCTCAATATCGAAGAAGGTCATGGGGTCGTTGTAGTCGATTTCAGAAATGACATTATCCATATCATTCACGGCATAACCTATCCACTCTAGGGATTCTTCCAAGTCTTTCATATTGATTCGAGAATAGGTTTCCTCGAAACGGTCGAGAAAGAAGGATACCACATTAGGATTCTTCTTTAAGTACTGATGAAAGGTCTTGCAGACCTTGGCTTGCCCTTTGTAGTTGAGTTTACGAATGTCTTCAAACATCGGCATGGCACAGGAATAGGACTTTACGGAAGAAACCTTCTTCCCCATCTTCTTGCGAATCTCCTTTGCCTCTGGTATCGTATCATCGTAAATGTCTTGAAACTCCTCTGGGAGCATCGAGAGGATCGCTCTAAAACTTCTTTATCTGCCATAAGACTTTACTTGTATAAATCTACATTGATATCGAAAGGTGAATCAAAGTCTTTCAGCATGGCATGCTTCGTATCTTTCTCAGAAAGATTGGCATGTTCTGTTGGGATCTTCCAATCGATACCGAGAGTGTTATCAAGGATGCTGATTCCTCCATCTGCCTCAGGATGATAGAAGTTATCACACTTGTACTGGAAGACGGCAGTCTCTGAAAGGACGGCGAAGCCATGGGCAAAGCCCTTTGGAATGAAGAACTGGACATGATTATCTTCTGTCAACTCTACCGCTACATGCTTGCCATAGGTTGGTGAACCCTTGCGGATATCTACTGCTACATCAAGTACTCTACCCTTTACGCAGCGTACCAGCTTGCTTTGAGTATAAGGTGGGCGCTGGAAATGCAAGCCTCGCATGACGCCATAGCTGCTCATTGACTCGTTGTCTTGGCAGAAGTGAACACTGTGTCCCAGGATTGGGGGTACTTTCTCTTCAAACTCTCGCTCGCTGAAGCTCTCGAAGAAGTAGCCACGAGCATCACGGAAGAGGCGTGGCTCTATAATGAGTACGCCATCTATATCAGTTTTGATTATATTCATTGTTTTTGTTTTAACTTTTGTTCTTATAATAAGATTTTTCGAATTCCTCCGTCTCCCTTTCCAAAGGGAGCTCCACCTCTAACCAAGCCTTCCTCCTCAGAAGGAAGGATGTAAACCGCCCTACTCGGTGCTCGGAACCGCTACGCTCTAAGGTTGGCGGACCATCAAAGGTCTGCGCCAGGTTTTGCGGGATGGGACCGCTTGGGGACAACTCCCATCAAAAACTCGCCAGGTTATACGGGATGGGACCGCTTGGGGACAAACCCTAACTCTTCCTCGTTGCGGCATATCCGCCAATCACGGCATAACATACGAGCGGTATCAAAAAAGCAATCGCCATACTTACTCCTTACTGTTTAACTTATTGTTTTCTTAAGTTAAACATCTAATGGGGGTATTGGGATGTTCCCAATACCCTTCTCAGATGTTGTTTTTTGTGGGTGATTATGTAGCGCCCACACTACAAGCTACTTTTCGTTATTAATACTTTTCTTTTTTTCTAAAAATGACTTATTGCTTTAGCTTTTTTCGAATTCCTCCGTTCAATGGTCTTTACACCCCCTTCATTTCCCCCGTTTGCGGGGGACAGAAACCCTTTAGCCAAAGGGAGCTCCACCTTTCTCACCAAGCCTCTCTTCAATAGTCTTTACGACCCCTTCGGTTCCCCTTCTAGGGGACAGAAACCTCAGGAACGAGAGGATGTAACCGCCCTCCGGTGCTCGGAACCGCTACGCTATAAGGTTGGCGGGGCATCAAAGCCCTCGCCATGTTTTGCGGGATGGGACCGCCGAGCTGTTACGGGAGTATTGTCTCCATTGATGAAATAGAATTTTTTTACAAGTTTTCTACCAGAAACTTGATATAGTCATCATTGACATTGGATATTTCTCCTTTATCATAGAGTGATATTTCTTCATCAAACGTTTAAATTGACGTTTAAACTCACTACCAGTGTTTATGTTCACTTCCATACGGCTATGCTTCCTTCATTTCCCGAATGAAATCATCAACATCCTGAAGCTTTTTACCTTGCAATTTAGCAAGTTTTACCTCTTGCAAGGCCCGTGACAAGCTTTCCTTGACATAAGCCTTCTGCTTCTCTTCTATAGTCAAAGGTGATTCTTTAATTATAGACGCAGAAACAACTCCACGCAACATCTTAATGGCATTGCGAATACTAGCAGATGGCTGCGTATCATCTATTGTAACTAATATCTGTTCCATATCCTATCTTCTTTTTATCCTTAATTCCGCAACACTTTGATTTAACTTT
>UMDO01007729.1_pt1 | contig 25480 bp, 17 predicted proteins | sample 1964511 | NCBI WGS metagenome assembly UMDO01 (sample SAMEA4835996, study PRJEB28245) | human gut metagenome | biome: gut microbiome; material: fecal sample | place: Denmark | collected 2008 | reverse complement strand
TATCTTTTTTAAGTCTGTCTGACAATTTCCGTAATTATTTTTTGCACATAAAAAGAAGGGGCTGTCGGTTAATACCACATTTCGGCATCCTCAGTAGTAATTGAAAGGATCCCTGTAAGGACGAGGCTTGTTAGCCTTCTACCTTGCAAGGGATCCTTTTTTCTATGAAAGATGAAATTTATTTTTGGCCGCAAAAATCCCTTGTCTGGATTTTTACAGCTACACTTTTGATCAAACTGTTTTTCCCTCAAACTTCTTTAATTTTTCATTGAGAAAACGACAGTATTTATTTATATTCCTTCCGATTGCATACAACATGAATTCTTTGTACACTTTATCTGCAGAACGGTAATTAAAACGCCTAAAGTTTTCGTTTTCTTTGATATCACCGAAATGTCCTTCTGTCTGGATCGAACGTGTCTGCCGTTTCAGGATCCCACGCTCACTTTGGATGTTTGCATGGGATTTTTCACGCAGTTCTTCCCACTGCTCATTGATCTTCATTACCTTGTTTCTTTCAGTATCTTTTTCGGCATTATATTTATACAGACAGCGTGCTTTATGTTCGCATCCACTGCAATCGGCGCAGCTGTATACTTCAAAGGTCTGGGTATCACCATTCTGCTCTTTGGTTTCCGTTCTTATGTGACGTAATTCACGTCCGTCATGGCAGATATAAAACTGCTCATCTTCAAACACCTCAACCTTCATATTGTAATATTTGCTAATATCTTCTGCATATGCACGTGTTTTACGTTTCTCATGATCCTGCAGTTTCAGGATCTCAAGCGGAGAGCAGTTATCAATCTCAATAACTGTATTATTTGCGAGTTTCTTATGCTTTGACAGCTTCCTTTTTCGGTTCTTTTCTATTACACTGCGGACTTTATCCATTCCTTCGATCACAAACATCTGCGCATTCCCAATATCATACTTTAGCCCATAACCATTCTCCTGCAAAAATGTATTATATCTGGTAAAAGTCAGCTCGATAGAATCCAGCAGGTCAGAAAAATCTAAATCCTCCATCACTTTTTCAGGGTAGAAAATGGATCGTCGTCGGGTAAACTCAATTCATAGAAACTAAAGTTAATTTTCTGTTGCCCTAATTCAAAAAAGTCGGTATAATAATTATAGTAATCCTCGTAAATAATGCATTTAAGACAGTTCAGCAGAGTGCGAAAGACAAGAAAGATATCTGCAGGCGTGCTGACGCACGGCAAAGATATCTGACGCAGGATTTCACACTCTGATGGACTGGATTAAGATGCATTATTTTAGAGGATTGCTATAGTTGTTAGCATAGTTAAATTATAACATGTAACGGAGAGAAAGATGGTTGTCGTTAGCCATTTTTTTTCTTTTTTTGATAAAAAATTGGGGGAGGATGTGAATCGGTATGAGTCACACCCTCCCTCTCTTAGAACTATCTATTTCCCGACAGCCCCTTCCATAATCCTTTTCAAACTGTTATTTAATCTTCACGCCTTTCACCTTAGAATAACCACTGTAAACCTTTTTCCCATTTACCACACGGTAGGCACGTACCTTGTAATAATAGGTTTTCTTAGAAGTAAGCTTCTTATTGGTATAAGAAACTGTGCTTCCTTTTTTAATTGTTGAGACTGCTTTATATTTTCCGTTTTTGGATGTTGCACGATATACAACATAGCCCTGGGCATTGCTTATCTTTTTCCATTTCAGCTTTGCCTGTTTCTTTCCGGCTGTTACGGTTACAGCAGGTGTTTTGAGCTTTACAGTCTGTCCCGGTGTCGGCTGCGGCGTTGTTGTCTGTGTTTTTACTGAGATATTCTTGTCGTAGCTGCTCCTCACAGCATTGCCCCATTTGCCTGAAACAGCCTGTACACTGTAATAATAGAGAGTATCCCCTACTGTCCTGGCATCTGTGTAAGTAAGCTCCTTTGTCTCCGCAATCTGTGTAAACCGGCTCTCTCCCATCCTGCGTCTGAGGATCAGATAGGAATCTGCAGCATCATATTTATCCCAGGTAATCATTACTGTATTTCCAGAAGCCTTGCATGCTTTCACAGTCGGCATTCCTGCTGCAAAAAGATCCTTTGCAGTACCTTTTACCACTACATGGCACACAGCTGTTACATTCTGATCTGTTTTTACGCGGATATCTGTCTCACCTACAGAAAGCGGTGTGACAACTCCTTTCTGATCCACCTTTGCAACATGTACATTGTCAGAAGTCCATACCAGCTCTCCACCACTTCCCTGAGGGCTGAAGGTCCATGTCAGTGCATGAGCCCCACTGTCAATTGCCAGGGTCAGAGTCTTATCACTGAGAGTAATCCCCTCCGCAGGGGCAGTTACCGTTACCTGACAGGTACCCTTGGTACCATTATCAGAAGTCAGGGTAATCTCTGCTGAGCCTGTGCCAACAGGAGTTACCTTTCCGTTTCCGTCTACAGCTGCCACTGCAGTATTTGAAGATGCCCAGTTCAGGGAAGAAGGTTTCGCGCCATTTGGAGAAATGGTATAATCCAGTGTTCTGGAACCACTTTTTGTTGAAAGCGCCAGGCTTGACGGGGAAATGCTGATACCTGTAATGTCAACCGGTCTGGAAGATACGGAAATATTACAGGTTGCATAAACACTTCCGGAAACCCTGGCAGTGATAACTGCCGAACCCTCCCCTGCTGCTGTTACCACTCCGTCATTTACCCTTGCAACAGAACTGTTGGAGGAATTCCAGGTTACTGTTCCCACTGAATCAGAAGGAAGGAGTGTATAAGTCAGGGTATAGCTGTCCCCTTTGGAAAGAGAAAGCTCAGAAGCATTCAAAGTAATATGCTTTGGTGATGCCGGAAGCCCGGCCTCAACGGCCTTCAGCAGCTGGGTTGCTTCATAAACCCTGTTTGCAGAAGCATCCAGAGTAGTCAGTGCGCTGTCTGCCTCAGCATAGGCTCCGGAGAAACCGCTGGCCTGTGACCATCTGGAACGCTCCGCATTGGCTTTTCCCATCATACGGATCAGCTCGCTTTTATCTGCGGCTTCAAAAATCTGTTTATTATTGTTATACGGATCACAGCCGGTGATATCCGTACCGCCACACAGGGCAAACATGACACGAAGTACACTTCCGTCTGAAGGATGGCTTGCCCCCATGCCTACACCCATAAATACATTATCAAGAGTATAAGTCCAGCCGGAAGCTGAACAATAGGAAAACTCTGTCAGATCCGGAGAATATTTATTTCCTGTCAGCTTATAGGGCTCTCCTGTCCATGTAGATGTTTCCGCCAGAACTCTCTTGATACATTCCGGCGTATTCAGGCTGCCACTGTCACAGTTTGCAATTCCCCTGAGATAAAAACCATAGCTTGAATTTGTGTCATAAAGGGGTGTGATCCCATTTTCGCTTAATCCACGCAGCAAAACATCTGCACAGGTTTCCCCTTTGGAAAATTCTACCTGTGTAGGTTCCAGAATCATACCCTGTCCGATAGTATTCTTTTCCACTGTCAGAGTCAGAGTGTCTGCCAGGACATCTGTCTGTCCAAGTGCAAAGATTCCAACAGCCATTCCGGCTGCCAGAGTCAGGCCTTTCACAGCCTGTAACAACTTATTCTTTGTCATTTTCATTTTCCTCCTTATTTTCGGGCCGCTGCAGCAGCCCGTATTTTCTTTTTACTCTTTCCAGTTTCTCCAGCAGAGGTCTGCTTAAGATCCACAGGAAAATCACTGTAGAAGTTGCCTGTACCAGATCCACCGGTGCACCCGAGATATAAAATGCGATCAGACTTTTCTTAGTGATCCGTCCATAAGCCATCAGGATAGATGCCGGGTTCATAATTCCTCCAAAGATCAGAAACACACTCAGGAATCCGTAGATACACAGATCAATCTTTCTGGCTTTGAGAATCCCTTTCTGAAAAAGAATTCCAGCCAGATATCCGATCATTCCATAGGAGAACATCTGCCACGGAGTCCAGGGTCCCTGCCCGAAAAACATATTTGAGATCATCATGATCAGACAGGCGCAAAGGAATCCTGCCTCACCGCCTAAGGATACTCCGGTAAGGATTACGATAGCGGCGATAGGCTTAAAGCTTCCAATCATAAAGAAAGCGCTTCTGCCTGCCACTCCAAGGGCGGCCATTACAGCAATGACCATAATCTCTCTTGCCTGTGGATGCCGCCCCTCAAATACCATAAAAAATGGAATCATGGAATAGGCAAGCACTAACAGGCTGATGATAACATCATGTTTGCCATGAAACTTATGTACCAGGATAAAAAGCACCAGTGGCACAAATGCCAGAAACATGACCAGTCCGATCCAGGTACGCTTCTCGATCTTTCCTTTGTGTATAGGCTGAATAATGATGCCATCCTCTTTCAACTCATATTCTTCCAGATCGTCTTCGGAAGTGTCTGCCAGAGAACTTTGTTCCACCACGGACTTTCCGGATTTTAAAAGCTGTTCATTCCGGGTTTCTCCCCAGAATCGATCCATAAACTGGTCTAAAGCCTTTCCTTCAAGCACGCAGCCACCTCCTTTCCGGTAACTGCATCAGGAAAGTAATGTCTCGCCATACGGTTTGCAGCAGTAGTGTAGAAACTGTTTCCTGCAAAAAATTCTGCCGCCGGTTTGCTGGTCACCACATTTCCCTGGAAAAACAGACCAACCCTGTCTGCATACTCTGCTACAAATTCCACATCATGGGAGATCATAAAGATCGTGATGCCATGCTCCTGAAGTTTCTTAAGGATTTCCCCCAGTTCCTGTTTATACTCTGCATCCAGCCCCTTGGTTGGTTCATCCATCAAAAGAAGCCGTGGCTGCAAAAGAAGTACTTTTGCCAGTGCCAGACGCTGCTGTTCTCCTCCGCTTAGATCATAAGGATGACGATCCAGCAGCCCTTCCAGTCTGGTCAGGCTTACGATCCCTTCGATGGCTTCTGCCTTCTTCATAGAAGCTGTATATTCCGGAGATTTCTTCTCTTTTGCCCCGCCGATGATGGAATACAGATCTTCCCGGACTGTCTTTCGGATAAACATACTCTGGGGATTCTGCGGCAGGACACCCAGATAGCCTCTGTAGAGCTGAGTATCTGTATACCTGCGGATATCAACGCCATTTAACAGGATTTTTCCGCGATACGGAGCCCGGACACGACTGATCAGGGATAACGTTGTGCTCTTTCCTGTTCCGTTTCCGCCAACCAATGCATAGAATTCTCCCTGCTTCACCTCCAGATTCAGATCCTGCACCACATCTCTGCCATCCTTTTCATACCGAAACCATACATCTTTTACCTGAATTGCAGGAGTTTCAAATTCTTTCGACATATGAGGTATCTTACTTCTAAGAGTATTTAATGTTTTATGTAATTTACTGTTGCTTTTTGAGTTGACCTCATTTGTGTCTATATTTATATCTGTTGAGCTATTCTGTGTAAAATCATCCGTTTTTGTAGATTCGAATTCATTATTTTTTTCGAAAGCTCTGTCATGTTTTTCGACATTCATTTCGTCATGATAACTCTCATTCAACAGTTGTTCCCGGTCATGGCACACTTGTTCCAGTTTGTCATGTCGTGCTTTCTGCATCACCTGTGTAATCCAGTTTCTGCCCTCACGGACTGTCAGCGGGCACGGCAGATCACTTTCTACTTCCGCATAGATCTGCATGGGAACCGGCATGGACAAAAACATTCCATGATGTTCCTTTTTCAGAAATTCTCCGATTTCCCGTGGAGTTCCCTGTGTGAGCAGACTGCCCTTATCCATTACATATACTTTGTCTGCCCAGGGAATCACATCCTGCAGACGATGCTCTGTAAGGATTACAGTTGTACCAATATCCCTGTTGATCTTCCGCACAGTTTCCAGAAAGTCAGAGGCAGCAATCGGATCCAGCTGAGACGTAGGTTCATCCAGAATCAGAAGTTTTGGATGCATGGCCATAATCGCTGCCAGATTCAATAACTGTTTCTGCCCTCCGGAAAGTTCCGACACATTTTTATAAAACCACTGATGGATGCCGAAATAACTTGCCATCTCTGCTACCCTGAGACGGATAGACGGCGTATCGTATCCCAGACTCTCCAGTCCAAAAGCCAGTTCATGCCAGACTTTATCTGTTACAATCTGGTTCTCCGGATTCTGTAATACATATCCGATCTCCTGACTCTGCTGTCTGTGATCAATCTCAGTCAGATTCTGACCATAATAGCAGATCCGTCCAGATTTGCTGCCATAAGGGGCCAGATCTGATTTTAGCTGCCGCAGCAGTGTGCTCTTGCCGCAGCCGCTCTTACCACATAGTACATTAAAGGTTCCTTCCTCTACATCCAGCGTTACATTTTCCAGAGAATCCCTGTCCCCATTTGCATAACGGAAGGAAAAATTCTTCACTTCTATTATCTTCATTTGTGCTCTCCTTCCATTTCATTTGCAAGTTCTTCATAAATCTGTCTGTAGGTTACCGCCATCTCACTGTGTACATGACTGCGGCTCTTTTTCATAGCGTATTCCTCGCTGAGATCCAGCATCAGCGGCAGAAAACAGAAAATCCCAAAACTGATAAACGTAATGACCGCAAGTACCGGACTGCAGGACTGCCTCGGGACACGTCCGAAAATAGTAAACCCTGCCAGAAGGATTCTTGGATTATATTGGGAAAAAGCAGCGCCATGATAACATCCGTATCCGGAAACCACAAAAAGCACTGCCAGCATCCCGCCCAAAATCTTATCTCTCCGATTGAAACGATAAATAGAAAAAGCAGTCCGGCCTTTCAGTCCATATCCTCTGCTTTTCATAGAATCTGCTGTCTCAATGGCATTTTCCAGCGCCCATGTGACAAGAATTGATACCATATTTAAGGCATACCTGACTTTCTTAAACCATTTCCCATTGCTTACATCCATTCCCACACACTTCTGTCCATTGCGGATCACTTTCAGCTGTGCGATAAAATGCGGTACAAACCGAAGTGCCATGGACAGCATCAGGGACATTGCCGGGATGATCCTGCCGAAAAGGTATATAAATTTGTCACTGGTCATGATCTGGTTATAACAGGAGAACCACAGGATCATGATAAAGAGCACACATCCCAGAACAATTCCATATACCAATGCTTCCAGTGTAACCCAGTTTCCATTGCTCTCGATATAAAGCAGCGGTGTCACTCCATAATGGTTAAACATCGGATTCAGCAGTGCGACGATCAAAAGACTTGGAATTGTCAGGAGAAAGTTGATCTTCAGGACCTTTCCCACTCCGTTCAGCCACATGGAATATGCAGTAGCAGCCACAAAAGACACTGCCAGATAAACCGGATGCTGGATAAACATGGTAAACCCCAGCACCACGGCAAAATAAAAGAAATTCAAAATGGGATGGCATCTGGAGAAGGCATCAGTCATAATACTGATCCCCCACATCCCTGCCAAGATTACAGGTATAACGCCATTCTACAGTATCCCCGTCTTCCAGCGTATACTTGGAACATCCGTAATTTGGATACCAGCCATTGACACAGTACATCCAGCCGGAGTCCTTGCCACAGTCAAATTCATACAGGTTGTTGATACCTGATACATAATAACTGTTGTACATAGGAGTCCATTCGGATTCCATCTGGATTCCTGCCTCATTACACACACGTTTCAGTACATCAAATACAGTTTCGCCTTCATAGAATTCCACTTCAGAAGGATACAGGATCCATCCGTCTGCAGGGACAAACTCTGCTTTGGATTCCTTCAGGTCATTCCAGTTATTCAGGATCGTAGAACATTCGATAGAGAAGGTACAGGTCATTGCTGTATCTTCATCCGAACTGTCTCCGCTGCCTGATGTGTCCCCGGAACTGTTGTCTGCAGAAGAACCATCCTGCCCGGAGGTCGGGTTTCTATCTGTATCTGCCTGGTCTGAGGAACTACCGGTAGATTTATTGTCTTTTGACTGTGTATCTTCTCCTTTTGCATTATCTTTGGTATTATCTTTGGTTTCATCATCCGCCTGGTCGTCTGCAGCTTCTCCTGTGGTGGAGCCTCCGATCAGATAAAAATCTCCGCCCGTTTTTGTTACATTAAAAGTAAGGGTTGTCCGTTTTACTTTCTTTTTGCCACTTTCCCTGGTAGAGATCTTCGCAGTATCCAGTTGATAAATCTTTCCATTCTCTTCCAGACAATAGAGAACTTTATCTGCGTTCCATTCTTCTTTCAGATTAAGGGTCAGTTTTGCCGGAGCAGCCAGGTTCATCTTCTCCAGTGTAACCTTCAGTGCATACGGTGCATTATTGGCAGCTTTCTTTATTTCTTCTGTCCCGTCCTCTGTACACTGTACCAGAAGCTTCTGTTCTACAGGATTCTGAATCTGGCTTCCATTGTAGGTCCATTTATATCCAATACCACTGTCTGTTTTTCCCACAAAATAAAACTTCTCATCTTTTCCCGCAATGGTCTCCATCTGCGCCTGGGTGATAATCCCATCCTCCGGAAGCTGCGTCTTTGTTTTTAATGGTTCTACATCTGTATCCTGTTCCTCATCGGAACTGTTCATGATATCTGCTCCCTTTTGGGAAAGCTGTGTCATATTGTCATTTCCGCTGCCGCAGCCTGTGAGGGAACTTACTCCCAGAAACAATGCAAGCCACAGAGCAAGTCCCTTTTTCTTTCTGCTCATTTCTTCTTCCTCCGCTTACGTATAAGAGCTTTCACTCCTGCTTTAATGCCGCTTCCTGCCAGACCTCCTGCCAGAGCACCAGCTGCTGCAAATCCAAAGATCATACCATATTCTTTCTTATCAGAAGTCAGAACACCGGATCCGGTATCCTCTGCTGACTCTATGCTGCCATCTGCATGGTCATCCGCCAGAGAGGTTTCCTCTGATTCCACATAAGGCTCTGCCTCAAAATCCCATCCTACGGAATTTTTACCATTCTTTGACTTGCTGTTCTTTGATTTACTGTTTTTGGAACTGCTTTTAGAGTTCTTATCCGAAGAGTTACCAGAAGCACTCTTTCCTGAATCTCCTGCATTGCCTGAACTTCCTTTGCCTGATGACTTGCCGCCCAGAGATTTACCGGAACCACCGGGCTTTTTCGTATTTATATTACCGCTGCTTCCCGATGGGTCTGCTGCAGGAGCAGAGGTTGGAGTTGGAATAGGAGTCGGCTCCTTTAAACCAGTGCCGGTTCCGTCACCCTTTCCCCCTTTACTGATACTTACATCTGACATATCATAAAGACCTGTTTTTCCGTCTTTCAGACGCTGATAAGCCACCAGTGCATAATACCCCTGTTCTGTAGCCATACCATCCAATGTACCTGCAGCAGCACCGCCATTATTTCCGGCGCCTGCTTTTACATGCATGAATCCACTTCCTGCAATATGATAAGTAATGAGATTCTCTATTGTCCAGTGTCCGCCCTTTATAAAACGGGAATCTGTTTCCGGATCAATGCCCAGACTGCACAAAGCAGTAATGACCTGTGCACAGGATTCCTCTGTTTCGACTCCCATGGTAGAATAACCACCACTGTCGTTCTGCATTTCAGACAGCCGGGCAAGTCCACGGTCAATGGCAGCAGTCACATTTTCATATCCTGCTTTATGGTAGTATGGTGCCAAAGCCTGCAAGGTCATTCCTGTAACATCCGAATCCGCATTACTTCCCATCAAAGCCCATCCACCCCCGGACAGCTCACTCTGCAGCAGGAAATTTACCAGTGCAGCTTCTGAGTTCTGTTCTTTGGCAGACGGATTATCAGGAAAAGAATATTCCGGATGACAGTTCACTGCCAGAAGTGCCCAGATAGGACCATTTAATCCCTGCTCCTTTACCAGACTAAGATCAGAAATGTATTTAAAAAGATTGTAACCGCCTACATTACGGGCATCCTTCCCTTCTGCAGTCAGTACAAGAACCCTCTTGGAATACTCCGTATATTTGGAAGTATTGGTCAGAATTCCTTTCTTTTCCTCAATATAATTTGCTGTATGATTATAATAAGTAGAGAAATATTTCTCCTTCAGACTCAGTCCACCCCTTGCCAGCCCCAGCACATACCATTCACTTCCTACCGAAGGATTGGTATCTGTGGCACGCATATAGGCACTGGTCTCAGCCATGACCTGACTGACAGATTTCTTCAGGGTATTCGCCCCCTGCATAACAGTTACCTTACAGGTCGCTGTCATCTCCGGATGCTCTGCTACTGTCGCTGTGATCGTAGCTTTGCCATTCTTTACTGCTGTGACAACTCCTTTTTTGCTTACCTTTGCAATAGAAGTATTACTGCTCTTCCAGGTAACATTGTAATTTTCCGTAACGGATTCCGGTATTGGAACTACTTTAAGGGTATGTTTCTGGCCACGGTTGATCTTTATGGAGCTGCTGTTAAGAGAGATTCCCTGCAGACCTGCCGGAAAATCTGCCACGATCAGATGCGTTAAAGTTCTGGCACTGTCCAGATAGAAAGTTCCGTCTTCCTGCATCTGTGGGGTCAGTTCCATAAAAGAATCTTCCGCAGATCTGAGGATTCTCGGTTTTGTCAGGCTCTCATACCCTTCCGGTACAGGAAAGGCCAGCGAGATCATTGTCATGGGTTGATATGCTTCTCCTGTACGGATATCTGTATAGGAAATCTCTATGTCATAAAGAAGCTGCGGCAGAGTACCCGGATAAGTTTCTGACAGCTGCTGCATTGTCTGCTGTCCATCAGAACTCTCCTGTACATGAAGCTGCACATACCAGGGATTCCCTGTTACTGTTACTCCATTGACAGAAGAAATCTGAGCTGCAATACGGTTCCGGACAGTTTCCAGTGCCTCTCTGATCCCGGAATTCACCGCTGCCTGCTCATCCTCTGTCAGACTGTCGTAAGTGTCACTGGCAAGACAGAAATCTGCGATCATCTCTGAATCCAGATCTATTTCCTCTGCTTCTGCAGCTTTCTGAATATAAGAACACATGGTCTGTATATCCAGCATGGTTCCGTTGTCTTTCTTATTTTCATTTTCCGATGTTTCTTCTTCATATGCGCCAGTTTCTGTTTCTGATCCGGACGGTTCTGTTTCAGACTGAAACTCATCCGCAGCAGTCCCCTCCCTGTCAGAATCATCACTGTGTACTGCGGCAGAACTTTCTTCGGCCTGTTCTGTATGTATCTGTTCTGCCGGTGGCTCCTGTGCTCCCGGTACAGGACATGTAGTAACTGCCATTCCTGCACTGAGAAGCAGTGCCATCCATTGTTTATTCATTTACTTGCTTCCTCCGCTTTTTCTGATTCTACAATCAAACGGATAAAATCCTCCGCTTAGCAATTATTCGGTTAAATCACAAAATGACAGATGATTCTCTCCTGCAAAATGACAGGAGAGAAATAACATCTGCCTTATTTTTATTTATCCTTTTTTCCGAATTTAACAGCAATTATCATGGCTATTACAATGTTTATCACAAAATTCCATCCAAAAGTATGTAGCCATATCCCTGACAGGTCTTTGATCCCTGATATATTATTATGGAATACAAATTCTTCTGAAATGAATATACCCGCTAAACTTGCGAAAAACATTGCCAAAACAGCCAATAGAAATATTTTTATTATTCTTTTCATGCATTCAGAAACTATTTTTTTTGATTATCTTTGCTTTTTTTGGAAGAATGCAGTGTGCCAATAATGACACATTGCATTCTGACATTTTATTATTTAATGACTACTTTTTTTACTTTAGAGAAAGAACCGTATACTGCTTTGCCGTTTACTTTTCTGTAAGCGCGTACTTTGTAATAACGGGTCTTGCCTGTGGCAAGTTTCTCTTCTGTCATGCCAGTTCCTTTTGTGGCTTTTATACGGATATATTTACCATTTTTTGAAGCACTGGCATATACCTGATATCCATCAGCACCCTTTACCTTGCTCCATTCCAGAACTGCAGTTTTGGATGTAGATCCTACAGACAGAGCCGGGACAGAAAGAATTGCTTTCCCCTTTACTGCTGTTGAAGAACTTCCATAAATCTTCTTATCATTTACATTTCTGTAAGCACGTACTTTGTAATAATAGGTTGTTCCTGTAGCTGCTTTCTTATCAAGGAAGGTAACTGCACTGTTCTTTGCGGTTGATCCAATTGCTGTATACTTGCCATCCTTTGAAGCAGAGCGGTATACTCTGTAACCGTTTGCTCCGGAAACCTTATTCCATGTGACACGGATGGTGGTATAGTTCTCGGAATCAGTTGCTGCGATCTTTACTTTTCCAAGCTTCGCTTTTCCAATCACACCATCTTTGTCATAACTGCTTACAGTCTTTCCGCCCCATGTATAAGAATAAGCTCTTACTGTGTAATAGTAAACTCTTCCTGTAACTGCTTTCTGATCCTTATAGGAAATATCTGTTACCTGATCTGCAATCTTCTTCCAGCTTCCTGTTTCTGTTCTGCGATATACTATATATCCATCTGCATTATCAACACTGCTCCAGCTTACCTGGATTGTCTTGTAATTGAGGGATTTTGTCTGCAGGTTAGCAGGCATATCTGCTTTGAAGGCGTCCTGTTTGCCTGCAAGTTCAATATGATAATCTGCAACAATGGTCTTGATCAACTCTAATTGCTTTGCATTCCACATATAGGACTTGCCTTCTGCGCTCATGCTGTCAATGAGTTTCTGAAGTGCTGCAAGTTCTGCTTCTACACTTGCAATGTTTTCTTTAGTAACAGCTGTCGGAAGGTTGCTGATCCAGTCGTCTGCCTGCTGTGCATCAGAGATATCTTTGCCGGCCTTGTCAGCCTGTGCTGTCAGTGCAGCGATCACTTCTGCAAAAGTCATTTCCTGATTTCCGACTTTGACTTTCAGACCTGCCATTGCATTTTCCTGTCCCTGGTAATCTTTCGCATAACGGTCAAGGAATGCTTTTACCTGTGGATAAGAATCTCTGTCTACAGGGTGGTCTTTTACAGTTGCGTAAATTAAAGCTGCTTCATCTGCGAAAAGCTGCTGGTATTCATTCTGACCTTTTTCATAAGTCAGAGCCATGGCGATCAGCTTCTCCATGTTCTCTACCAGTGCGGTGTTTTCACTTCTGAATTTCGTTTCTTCTGTTTCTGTTAACTGATCATAAGCGTTCTTAGCTGCTACAATCTGTTTCAGCTCTGTTTCGGTAAGTGCACGTTTCGCAGTATCACCTGCTGCAGGAATTTCCTCTTCTGTGGAGAAATCTGCATCCGGTACTTCTGCTTCATCTGCAATTACAGAGTCAGGGGTCTCTTCATTCGAAACATCTGCAATGTCTTCTGATGACTGAATATCCATCTGCGCTGCAGGCTGCTCACTGATATCAGAAGTAAATGCATCTGCGCTTCCGTCTGAGAAATCAGAACCTTCTGCCGGAACTTCCTGTGCCGGGAGCTCTTCTGACTGTACAGCTTCCTGTGCTGCAGGTACTGTAGTCGGCTGAGGTGCTTCATAAGCGCGGACAGTTTCTGCATCCGGGAGTGCCTTGAGCATTGCTTTCAGTGCATCAGATTTCAACTGATAGAGATAACCTTCTGCTTTTTCCAGAGAACTTAAGTTTGTAACCTGAGCTTTCTGCTGATCATCAAGAGTATTATATAATGCTCTTGCATTTACAACATAAGCCATCCAGTCATTCCAGATCTTCTCTGTCGGTACGTTGTTATTCTTTTCTGTCAATTTCAGAGGTCCGTCAGACAAAGCACCTGTAGAGGATGTGGTGATATTCAGTTCATCAATAAAGGAAATCACATAGCTTACTTTTGCATATGTACTCTGGCGTCTGATAAACAATTCTGCCTTCTCAAGCTCTGCATAGTTCGTAACACGTTTCTTCTGATCTGCTGTCAGTGCATCATAAGCGGTTCTGGCTTCTATGACAAGAGCCTGTTTCTTCTGATAATTATCGGAAGTCACTTCACCGATTGCCTTGATCTTATCAACAACTGCAGCCGCAGCCTTCAGATCAGGGATCAGATTTCTCAGATACTGTAACGTACTGTAATTCGTAACCAGAGCTTTCTGCGCATCTGTAAGAGCATTGTACTCTGCCTGTATGTTGTCCAGAAGCTGCAGAACATAGGGATCAAGGGTTAATGCATCTGAAGAAGGAAGTGCATTAATTGCCGCAGCCACCTTCTCAGCAGCTGCTTTATCCTTTTCTTTCTGTGTCTGCCCCTTCTCCAGTTCTTTTATCCTGGCTTCTGCTTCTGTCAGCTTAGAATAATTGGAGATTACAGATTTTGCTTCATCATCAAGTGCATCGTAAAGATTTCTTGCCTTTACTACAGCATCCTTATCCTCCAATGTCAGCTTATCTGCTGCCGGCAGAGCATCAATAGCTGCGATTACTTTTGTAATAGAATCACCTTTACCGTTCTCTGCTGCAAGAAGCTTTCTCAGTGTGTCTTTGTTAAAGATTGCTTTGTGTTTTTCGTCTAATTCATTGTAAGCGTTTCTTGCTGCTTCAATTTTTTCTTTTGTACTGTTATCGTTAAGGGCAAGAATCATGTCGTTGACGGACTTGGTTGGGACTTTTACGTCTGAGAAATCCCAAAAGTTACTTTGTCCTTTACGCTGACGGACAAAAGCATTTAATCCACGAGCAATCTGTGGTACATCATAATTTGTAAATCCATGAATACTTCCATCTACCTCTCCATCCACATCAACCAGATCAAAGAATGCATCCAGGAGATTGTTTCCATTTTTTGTAAATCCTGTACTGCGGTCTAATACATTTACATTATAGATGGATGCGAAAATCAATGCCTGTGCATCATTCCATGCATTATTTCCATAGGACATACATCCGGTTTCAAATCCTGCTGTACAGAAAGAACCTGTTGCACGCTGTGCAATTTCCGGAAGTTTGTGTAATGCCTGGTCAACAGCATTAGTTACATCCTCAAAGCCTTCTTTGCCATACCAGTAAACCAATGGCTGCCAGCTCATTGTATTGTCCGCATTTACAAAAACGTTGTCCTCCGCATTTATGAGACTCTTAGCTTCCTTATGTACCCATGCAATTATTTCATCATCATTAAAAGTTGATGAAGTATATGCTCCGGATTTAATAGCATGAATTGCATATTCTGTATTAAGATAATTATCACCATTTCTGTTTCCAACTGCATCCAGAAGATTTACAGATGAAATATCTCTTGGATCATATCCAATTGCTTCAATAGCAAGGATCAGCTTTGAAAGATCTGTTGCCTGCCATGTGGACAAATCTGATCCGGAATCTTTTAATTCCTGTAGATATATTTTAGTATTTGCAAACCATCTGTCAAAATAAGTATTATCATCATAGGGGACGTAACCACATCTGGCTGCAGTAAAGATTGCCCAGATATCTGTATTTTCATAAGAAGGTGAATCTTTTGGACCAAACGCATTTTTTTTATCTTTGCAGTAATCCAGAATAATTTTGATGGCTTTTTCCGCTTTTGTCAGGTATGTTCCCCACTTGGCAGAATCATCTGCTGCACTTACAGCGCCATCATCTTTAACTTCACAAGTGCCGTCTATCACTTTTATTTTAAAAGTATATCCGTCTTCTTTCGCCTGTGCTTCCTGCCCTTTGCCAAATTGAAGAACAGGTTCTTTGATCCATTTCACCGTTAAAGGACGCTGACCTAAAAATCTGGTATCTACAATAGCTGATTCTATATCTGTTTTAGGATTACATACTGCTGTAATGCCATATTTATCAATCAATTCCTGTGTTTCTTTTGTCTGATTGACAATTTTTGCGCCATTTATAGTGACTTTGTTATTATCACCATCATCATAGATACTGGTCTGCTTTCCATCGATTATTTCTACGCGATATGGAAAATGATAATTGGTTGAGTAATCTTTAAAGCGATTATAGTTACGTGAATAATTTGTTTTCCATACTTTTGGTTCCGCATCTGCCTGAACTTCTAAAGTTATTTCTTTAACTCTTGGATCATAGTATGGATAACCATCATTCAAATCTGGTGAAATAGACCATTTCTTCTCAAAATCAAAACCTTCATAAGTGTCTTTATTTTTTAATTCGGCAGTTGTTTTACCGAATTGTTCGTAATTTTCGAACTTTTTAAGCGCATACTTTTCTTGCGTATAATTAGTAACAACAGAAATATCTTTAAAAAGTTCACTATTATAATAAAGATTTGTTGCTGAACATGCCGTACTATAACGTAATGATACAGTTGCATAAATTCCTCTATTATATTTTTTGGTCATATCCAATTTAGACGATAACAAATCTGCTATATCATATATCTTTTTTCCGCATGATCCATGACTAATACAGTTTTGATATGTCATTTCAGATGTACTGGTACCAAATTGACATATTTCCCAAAGTCCGCCTTTGCTCACTCCATTAGATACAATTTCCAGATCAGTACTTTCTTCCATGTCGTAATTAATGGAAACATCACAATCTTCTAATATTCCATTTCCTTCTGTAGCTCCTATTTTTAAACTTTTCTTTGGAACTGCATATATCAGTGTTACATTTCCTGAAACCTGAAGTCCTCTTACTGTACCGTTATTCTCATAAAGTGCAGTACAAAACTGTGAAGTCGAATCTCCGATATATACTTTTTCATCTGTAATATGAATCTTAACATTTTCAATGACACCATTTGAATCAAGGATAAAATTTAAAGCAGCAAGGTCATATTTATTATTTACTCTATCTGGAGCAGAATAGGTAATTGTATGTCCTTGACCATCAAATTTTCCAGAAAAATTGGTTACATATTTTGTTTTTTCTTTGTTTATAATTTCTATATCGTTTGTTAAAACAACAGTGCTTTTATAGTAAAGTTTATTATCGCAATTATTTTCGAAAAAGTAATAATCATCTGCTGTACTAATGCAGTAGCGTCCTTTATCATCCTGTTGTAATTCTGTCACGTCTGCTTTGACGACATGACAGTTCACAATAATTATTGCAAATGCTATGCTTATTAAAATTTTAAGAATGTTATTTTTGTTTTTTTTCATATTTTTACCATTTAAATTAGGGTAAAGTTGTATAATTAATAACTTTACCCTATCACTGTTGCTTTTTATTCAGTAGTTACATTATCAGTTGTTTTTTTCCATCCACTAACTGGAACCCATTTTCCGTCTGAATTTTCAACATAGCTGTCATATCCTAAATCCAGTCCCATCATCATCGAATAATCCAAACAAATGGTATCGCCATTTTTTACAACAGTATCTACACCGCCATTGTTTGTACTCTTATTAATTTCACACATCCAACCAGAATAATTATTATAGTCTTTTTCAGAAAGCCATCCTTCCTGATGAACAGTGTTGTTCCAAGTGGAATTTTTACGTACTTTCATATAATTTACTTCTGTATCTTCAAGCTGCTTTAACCATAAATAATTTCCTCTGTTACCAGCAATGGAATTTTCAGTTTCATTAACTGTTCCATTATCTGCAAAGAACTTTCCTTCATCACTGTCATCGTGCTTGTCAAGTTTTATTGCTGGAATATAATTTCCATATTTAGTATTATACCAACATAAAATTCCCTGATAATGATATGTTGTTGTTCCAACAGTGTTTGTGTCGCTTTCAGAAGAAGCACCTGAAATTGCTTTTAAAGCGTCTAAAGCAGTTACAGTATCTGTTTTTGTTGTAACATTCAAGGTTTTTGGTGCTACAATATAATTTTCAGCATCTTTAGCGTTATCTCCGGTTAAACCAGTAGCTTTAATACTTACTGTTACATTTGCTGTTGCTGCCATAGCCGGTACTGCTGTGCTTCCCACCATTGTTGTTGCCATTAAGAATGCAATCACACTTTTTCTTACTTTCATGTTCATTTTGTTTCCTCCTTGAATTAAATGTAGTTTAATTTTTTCGCAGGTTATCCTGCAAAATATATCGTTTCGTAGCCTTTTCAAGCCACGTTGATACCTTTCTGCCCTAAAAAATGGTACAAAAAATAAACCTCCGTTATGCCTACAGATGTTTGTTTTTTATTTTTTACTAAAGTCCGTCTCCTGACTTAAAGTTCCAACCTACTTGCTGCCCTTCTCGGAAAGGATCTTTCCAATGGTTTCGCAGTGTTCGTCCTTATTACAGTGAGGATAAACCGTACCGGTATCTCACCGGATTTCCGAAAACTAAAGGGATAAAAAGCGACTTCCGATATTCAGTTATCAAAGTGCAAAAAAAATCCCCACCATACTGGCAGGGAATATAATGTACAGATTGAACTTTCACTCATATCCTTCGCATTATAGCATTCCCTTTGAATACCATTACAAGAATACAGTGAACTGCAGACTAAATATACTGCAAGGGAACGGAACCCTGTTTGGGATTCTCACCCAACGATTCTTCAATCATTACCGTAGTAATAAGCTGTACATATGCGCTAAACGCTATTTATTTAACAAACTAATCTTAACACCCACCCAGTGCTTTGTCAATCTTTTTCACAATTTTACATAAATGAAAATCCAAAGATGACCAAAAACTTCCTCCTGCCAGTTATTCTTATTTTCCGACCAGCAGGAGGAAGTTTCCTTTGCGTTACATATTATACTCTTTATAAAGTTCTTTCCGCTTCTCAGCATCCGTCGCAGCACCCTGAACTTCCGCACTTCTTCCATCCAGGATCAGACGATTGATCAAAACACCAAGACGCGTTTCACCCTGAAGCTCTCCAATGACTTTTCCTCGCGCTTCTCCTATGGATTCTCCAATAACTTTTCCTCGCGCTTCTCCTATAGATTCTCCAATGGCTTTTCCACGGGCCTCCCCTATAGATTCTCCAATGGCCTTCAATCTTTCAGATTCCAGTTCTAACACTTTTCCACCCATAGTCTCACCTAACCTTTCCCGAACCATATCTTCATCCCGACAGATATAGTCCGATATTTTTGTGATCAGCTTATTTAAGTTCGTGTATAATTCTGCTCTTCCTGTTTCTGTCAGTTCTTTTTCAAGCGTTGCTCGAATGTCTTCGTATTCATCCAACAAAGACTGCAGCTTTTCCGGATCTTGATTTATTTTATGTATTTCTTTCTCATACCGCATAATATAAAACGGCAGAAACATCAGCAGATTTTTCTCGAATATTTTATCTTTCGTATATTCATCAAGTTTCACTGTAGGGATACGGTATACCTGTATCTTTCCATCTGGGAATACTACTTCCACTTCCAGAAAATCAGGCGTATTTTTCCCGCTTCGTAAATATAACACGCAGGACTTCGGAAACTCCATCCGGTATCTGCGTCCGTACTTTCTGGCTGAATCTAACGCAATCGCAAAATCATACTCGATCATCCGGATTGCCATCGTATAATCATCAACACTCTGACACTCGATATGATACAGCTTCTTTCCAATCCTCAGACAGGAGTCTGTGATGATTTCTCCATTCTCCTGATGATGCTCATTTTGAAGCTGTATGATCTCTACATCCTCCGAATATGAAGTCTGAAATACCTCATTGATTAAAGGAATTGCCAACTGCGGTATTTTCTCAATCATGGTACGGAATACGTCATCGAAGATCGTATTATTCATTATATCCCTCGCTTTCATTTTAACACTTTTTCAGGCTTTCTAAAACCCCCGAACTACTGATAACTGAAAAAATAATTCATTTTTAATCAATTCCACCTCCTCTCATTCAGACAAGGCAAAAAGACAGAATATTATTCTTTCGCATCCATTCAGTCTTGTCCGTGTTACAAATTTTGAAATATTTTAATGAAAATGTTAGCGAATGTCAGATGAACCTGCCTTGAAATGCCAGATCAGGCAACAGGTGATAAATTCTACTATGACTACAGTTTAGACTATATTGTTCTGAAAAGCAAGATTTATTTTCTCACTAGCACCCAAAAAGTGTTTTCAAATATTAACCATATATCCAGTAACCAGCGCAGAAAAAGCGTTTGTTTCCTATGCATTTGCAAGATATTTAGATATTCTTAGCTGGCAGAAATCTGCGTTATGAGCCGACTGCTTCACTGTCTGAGCGAAGTTTGCAACGGAGCGAGTTTGATAAGGCGGCTCATGCTTTTAGCAGATTACTGGCGGCTTAGAATATCTTAATGTCCGAAACCGCATAGGAAACAAACGCTTTTTCTGCGCGTCCCTTTTGAATCTAAAAACTCCCCTGAGCTAATCACTTATCCGCGACCAACCAGAGGAGTCCCTAATTATATACCGTATTCTTTATAAAGTTCTTTCCGCTTCTCAGCATCCGTCGCAGCACCCTGTACTTCCGCACTTCTTCCATCCAGGATCAGACGATTGATCAAGACTCCAAGACGCGCCTCACCCTGAAGCTCTCCAATGACTTTTCCTCTTGCCTCTCCACGTGCTTCTCCAATAGACTCTCCCAGAACCTTTCCTTCCGCACGTAATCTTTCAGATTCCAATTCTAACACTTTTCCACCCATAGTCTCACCTAACCTTTCCCGGACTACTTCCTCATCACGGCAAATGTAATCCGATATTTTTGTAATCAGTTTATTTAAATTCGTGTATAACTCTGCCCTTCCTGTTTCTGTCAGTTCTTTTTCCAGCATTACTCGGATATCTTCGTATTCATCCAACAAAGACTGCAGCTTTTCCTGATCTTGATTTATTCTATGTATCTCTTTCTCATACCGCATAATATAAAACGGCAAAAACATCCGCAGATTCTTCTCGAAAATTTTATCTTTCGTATATTCATCAAGTTTTACAGTAGGGATACGGTATCTGCGTCCGTACTTTCTGGCCGAATCTAAAGCAATAGCAAAATCATACTCGATCATCCGGATTGCCATTGTGGTATCATCAACACTCTGACATTCGATATGATACAACTTCCTTCCAATCCTCAGGCAGGAGTCTGTAATAATCTCACCATTCTCCTGATGATGCTCATTTCGAAGCTGTATAATCTCTACATCCTCCGGATATGAAGTCTGAAATACTTCATTAATTAACGGTACTGCTAATTGCGGTATCTTCTCAACCATTGTACGAAATACGTCATCGAAGATCGTATTATTCATTAAATCCCTCGCTTTCATTATAGCATTTTCACAAGCTTTCTAAAACCCCGAACTACGGTTGACTACAAAAAAATTCACTTTTAATTGTTTCTGCCTCCTCTCCTTCAGACAAAACAAAAAGGCAGAATATCACGATACCCACAACAATTTTGTTTTGTCAGTATTATAAAATAAAAAAATTCTGGTGAAAATGTCGGCGAACGCCAGATAATCCTGCCTTGAAATGCCAGATCAGGCGGCAGGTGATAAATTTTCACTATGACTACAGTTTAAATTACATTATTCTGAAAAGCAAGACTTATTTTCTCATATCCAATATTCAACACTGAAAAATAAATGTCAAATATTAATCATATATTTTCACACAACCAGTACTCATCATTTTTGTCATATTTTGTAAAAAATGATTGCTTTTTTTTACAAAACATTTATAATAAGAACAAATTGAATATTTATTAACAATTACCGGTTTTAAGTTCTGCTGGTCACGGCACAGGATGTCGGACCTTCAGCCAAGAGGGAATCAGGTCAGAATCCTGGACAGTCGTGCTGCTGTATACGTGCAGCTGGGTCTCATATCCATTGCATATTATCATGTGAGAAGGAGAGATTACAGCGTCACTGCGTGAGTCAGAATACCTGCTTAAGGCTGCCGCCACCAACTACACGCAATGGGAAGTGGAAGGGTGATCTTATTTAGTGTACCCATTTTTGTACTAAAGAAAGATCCCTTTTTACCAGATGTTTTCTCTGTTTCTTACCGGAATACGGAGTATCGGCAACCTGACGGTTTTTGCTCATGCATTTCATCAACCTGCCCGTTTATGAAAGTATTACATTGCTCCGTTGCAGAGAAAACAAATATTCTATTGCAAAGGAGTTTTTTTTATGACATACAATATATCCGGCAGAAAACAAAACCTGACACTTCAACGCTGTAACTGTACCCCATATTTAAAAAGAGACATAGACATTCCGGCAAACTGTACCATTATTTCTGAAAAAACCTTCCAGAACAGATCCATGATCCAGTCTGTTTCATTTCCATATGGTCTGAAACAGATCGGCTCAAACGCATTTTCGGGATGCAGCCGCCTGAAACATCTGCTTCTTCCTGAAAGTCTGTGCCAGATTGGAAAGGAAGCATTTTCCGACTGTACCACTTTATCCTCTATCTATATCCCTCAATATATTTCCACAATTTCAAAGGGCATGCTCCGCAACGCCCACAAATTATCAGAAACTCTTTTTTCCAATGAAAGCAGGCTGCTTAAAATCCAGGCAGACGCCTTTTCAGAATGCTCTGCATTAAGAGAAATCTCTTTTCCTGATTCGGTTCAGGAGATAGGTAACGGCAGCTTTTACAAATGCAAAAATCTGAGTGAAGTCCATTTTCCGGAAAATCTGAAGGTAATCAGTAATCAGGCTTTTTATTCCTGTGGCCTGACTTCCCTGGAGCTCCCCGATTCACTGGAAATTCTGGATGAAAGTGCTTTTTTCAAATGTAATAACCTGATTACTGTTACTCTCCCGCCTAATGTCCGTTATATCGGAAAATGGGTTTTTCACGGATGTAACCGCCTGCAGTACCTGGAAATCCGCCATGATCCGGAGTATATCGGAGAATGGATCATTAACCGTGCAGCTACGATCCGTTGCTATAAAGGCTCCAAAGCAGACCGATATTGTCAGGAGTCCGGATTTAAAGTGGAATATCTTTGAATATTAGAGAGGCATTATAATGAATGATATATTTACTTACAGTCAGAAAAACGGAAGTACGATTTTTACTTTTCCAGGAAGGACAAAGGTTCTCAGCACCAGTCCTCTGAACGGCGGAATCACCACACATCTTACCCATGCACTAAATATTAACTGCATGAACGGTGATTATGAATGCGAAATGCTGGGAGATACCTATGAGAAGGATCTGATGGTACATGCACAAAGACTGGAAATCAACCCACAGACTGCCACCGCACTGAGCACAGCCGCCTGGACAGAGCTCTGCGCAGTGGAAACGCTCCGGCATCAGGAATTATCTGTAACTGCTGCTGTCACAGGAGGAATTGATTCCAATGGAATGTGTCCGGGAGACCCTTCCTCCTATTGTGAGCACAATGGTTTTTATGAAATGCTGCCTCCCGGAACCATCAATATTTTTGTATATATCAACCAGAACCTTACAGACGCGGCCATAGGCCGGGCACTGATGCTCTGTTCAGAAGCAAAAGCTGCTGCTGTTTCCCATCTTTTACTTGGAAGCTGCTATTCTGAGGAAATCGCTACCGGCTCAGGCACAGACGGAACTGTGATCGCAGCCTGTATGGATGGAAAAACCACCCTCACAGACGCCTCCGGACATTCCAAACTGGGAGAGCTTATCGGCAGAACAGTCAGCACTGCAGTCACACAGGCACTTCTGAAACAGACCGCAGCCAGCGGTGCAAGGCAGTTCCAGGTACTTATCCGAACTGCCAGATATGGAATCACCCCAGGTATCATGTGGGATTTTTATAAAGAACACCAGTCATTTTTCAACACCTGGAATGTCTGTTTTGAAAAGGCCTCTGCACTGGAAGATGTTTTTCTCTCCAGGAACCGTAACAGCAATCTGGTTCTATGTGTGTCTCTCTACCTCCATCTGATGGATCAGCTCCGTTGGGGACTGATCATGGAACCGGAGGGAATCCGCGAAGGAAAGAGACTGCTTCTCTATGGGCTTTACTGTGGTCCGGATACCTTCCTTGCCAGCTGCTATCCTGCCGGCGTCTGGGATAATGAGGAGATAAAAGGATTTTCACTCAGGGAATTGCTGATGTACATTCTCCTGTTTTATTTTTCCGTCCAGTCATGAATTACTGTTCCAAGAATCAAGCAATAAAATGTAATTTCCAGTCCATTGACCTGGCAATCACAGATGCCCGCTCCAATCTGCTGGACAGCCTGCGTTTTGCCTCCCACGACAGGGCTCACGGTATCTCCATTGTATTTGGCGGCAAAGTAATTGCCGGAACTGACGGACGGATCCTGGACACTCTGGCAGGCTCCTATGACGGGCTTATCATCGAATCCTTTAGCGTAGGCGTTCTTCCAAACTATGGCAATGACAGTTTTCTGAATGCACTTTCAGACTGGATCTCTGCCGGTAAACTGGTATGCATGGCTACTCAGGTAACCCATGAGGGCAGCGATATGGAAGTCTACCAGGTTGGAAAAGTGATCAAGGAGAAATTTCCCATACTGGAATCCTATAACATGACTCTGGAAGCTTCTGTTACCAAAATGATGTGGGTGCTGGGCCAGACACAGGATCTCCCAGAATGCAGAAGATTATTTTATAAAACCATTAATCACGATCTGCTGTTCCTATAATTCCGAAATCTCCATATCTTTCTATATTTCACACCCAAAAGGAGAAACTTATGAACCGAACCATAGAATATACAATCCCGGAATCCCAGAACGGACTTCGGGTAGAACAATTTCTCAGAAGAAAGGGATACTCCCGGCAGAATTTCACAGAAATCAAACGGATGCCTCAAAGTATCCTGGTAAACGGAATCCACTACTATATGCGTCAGACTCTGGCTGCAGGCGACCATCTCCAGGTCTGTATCTGCGAGACAGAATCCTCAGAGAAAATCCCACCGGTAAAGCTTCCCCTGAACATTGTTTATGAAGATGAAGACATCCTGGTGATCAACAAACCTGCCGGAATGCCTATCCATCCCTCCATGAAAAACTACTATAACTCCCTGGCCAATGCCCTGGCATGGTACTACCAGGATCAGGGAAAGCCTTTTATCTTCCGTTGCAGCAACCGCCTGGACCGGGATACCTCCGGACTTACCGTAATTTCCAAACACCTGGTCAGCGCCAGCATTATGGCCGATATGACAAAAAAACGCCTGGTACACAGGGAATACCTGGCAATCGTAAAGGGTGACCTCACCCCACCCACAGGAACCATCACAGCACCTCTTTCCCGCAAAGAAGGCTCCATCATTGAGCGCACCGTAGATTTTGACCATGGAGAAGAAGCCATCACCCATTATAAACTGGTAAAAAAAGAAAATGGGCACAGCCTGGTCTCCCTTCAGCTGGAAACCGGCCGCACCCATCAGATCCGTATCCATATGAAATATCTGGGCTATCCCCTGATTGGAGATTACCTCTACAACCCTGACATGGAACACATCACCCGCCAGGCCTTACATTCCTACCACATGGAATTCCCCCATCCCATCACAGGACAGAAGATGACCTTCACTGCTCCCCTTCCGTCGGACATGTCTGCCATCAGTCACCTTTAAGCACTACACGGATTCTCTTATAAATAAAGAATACGATCAGGGATGTCAGTGTGTATTTAAAGATATTGAATGGGAAAATGATCATTGCTGCAAATGTAAGAAGATTAT
>UMDO01043599.1_pt1 | contig 26400 bp, 17 predicted proteins | sample 1964511 | NCBI WGS metagenome assembly UMDO01 (sample SAMEA4835996, study PRJEB28245) | human gut metagenome | biome: gut microbiome; material: fecal sample | place: Denmark | collected 2008 | reverse complement strand
CTTTCAATACTAAAAATCTATCTGCAAAGATGATACTTTTTAAATTTGTATCAAAAGAAAATTTATCTCCTCCAGTTAAAAAAACCAAAAGGTCGGGATATTTCTTTTGCAGCAGGGTGATGTAGCCGATGATTTCGAATTCTATACCTCTGATAACTCCGGCACGGATTGCAGTCTCCGTGTCAAATCCAAACTCGGGTGTCTCGCCTTTTCTTTCAATTAAAGGAAGTTTATCGCAACAGGCGTTCAGTGTTTTAAAACGAGTGTATATTCCGGGTGAAATATTTCCTCCCCAGTAATTCCCTTCTGCATCTATAAACTCGTAGGTCAGTGCGGTTCCTGCATCTACTACCAGCAGATTTCTTCCGGGTGAAAGGTAGTTGGCACCCACTACGGCTGCCAGTCGGTCCATGCCCAAAGTTTCAGGTGTTTTATATAAATTACGGATTGGGATAGGAGTCTGATGGTTCAGTTCAATGATTTCAAATGGAACTCCCGCCAATTGGCGTCGTATGGTGTTGCTGAGTGTGATAACTGATGCGATAATACCTCTTTCAATCGGGTATTTGTTGCATAACATTGACAGCCAGTCCAGCGAATGATTGGACCCTCTTAAAACCTCCACCACTTTATCACCATCAAATACTGCCAGTTTTGCTACAGTATTACCAATATCAATTACTAGATTCACGTTTTCTTTCTTTGTTTCGCCTGCAAAGTAAGACAAAATTTTGGATATGCACATCAATAAAACTGATTATTTATTTCGCTCTTATGGTAGAATCCGTGTATTTTTGCATGCGAAAAAAAATATTATGAATTATTCAGATACTTCGGGATATACTGGTGTCTGGTGATATTTGTATTTGTTTATGAAAAAGAAGCTTGTTTTACTGTGCTGGGTGGTCATGATAAGTTGTCTTTTCTCTCCAGTGAGGGTTAGGGGAGAAATATCTGATAATAGGGAAAGAATGCCGCAAACCGATAGCATTCAATTTAGTTTGCTGACTTGTGCGCCGGGTAATGAAATCTATGCACTTTTTGGTCATACAGCTATTCGTTATCAGAATTTTTCCAGAGGCGTGGATTTGGTGTTTAATTATGGAATGTTTAGTTTCAATACGCCGCATTTTGTATATCGCTTTGTAAAAGGTGAAACAGACTACCAGTTAGGAATTACACCTTATCCTTATTTTGAATCGGAATATGCATTCAGGGGCTCTTCGGTTTATCAGCAGGTCCTGAATTTGACATATTCGGAGAAAATGTCGTTGCTGAAATTGCTTCAGGATAATTATCTTCCGGAAAACAGGATTTATCGTTATAATTATTTCTATGATAATTGTACGACCCGTGCTCGTGATCAGATAGAAAGAAGCATTCAGGGAAAAGTCGTGTATCCTTCTGTGAATTGGCATAAAACGTTCAGAGGGATTGTGCATGAATTTACCAAAGGCTCTCCGTGGGATGAATTAGGTATAGATTTGTGTCTTGGAGCGGAAGCTGATAAGCCGATAGATATTAGGCAGCAAATGTTTGCTCCGTTTTATATGCGTTATTTTGCTCAGGATGCATACATTCAGACTCCAGACGGAGGCAGACGGCCTTTGGTCTTGCGTGAGGAAAAGATTGTGGATGCCGAATTGGAAGCAGAATCTTCCTGGGGAATAAGTCCGATGGTAGCCGCTACTTTATTTTTGCTTTTGAATGTAATTATCGGATTCTTCCAGTGGAAGAAGCAAACGATTTTCTGGGGATGGGATATCTTATTGTATGCAGCTCAAGGAATAGCCGGTTGTATTATTGCCTTCCTGTTTTTCGTCTCTTCTCATCCGACTGTAGGTTCAAACTGGTTGTTGGTCTTGTTTAATCCGTTGCCATTGTTTTACCTGCCTTTTATGATTTATCGTGAGTTAAAACATAAAAAAGACTTGTATCATACTTGCAATCTCGTGTATTTAACACTTTTTATAGCGTTATTCCCGTTTTTACCGCAAGATTTTAATTTAACAGTATTACCTTTGGCACTCGGTTTGCTGGTAAATGCTGCAAGCCATGTATTAGTATTGAATAAAAAGTAATGAAAGAACGTATACTGACATCTTTATTGACTGTATTTGTCATCTCTGGAATTCAGGCGCAGGCTCCTTCTCCAGTCCCAAGATTGGTGGTGGGGTTGACGATTGACCAGTTGAGGGCAGACTACATAGAAGCTTTTTCGGCATTGTATGGGGAGAGAGGATTTAAGCGTCTTTTAAAAGAGGGACGTATATATACCAATGCAGAATATGATTTTATCAATGTAGACCGTTCGTCTGCTACGGCTTCGATTTATACAGGTGCTACACCTTATTATAATGGTATTCCTTCTAACCGCTGGATGGACCGTGGGTCTTTACGGATTATAAAATCGGTAGATGACCAGGATTTTATGGGGGTATACACATCGGAAAGCTCTTCTGCTAAGTTGTTGCGTTGTTCCACCTTGTCGGATGAACTGAAGGTCGCTACTCAGGGACGAGCTGAAGTCTATTCTATCGCACCGACTCGTGAAATGGCTGTCTTGGCTGCCGGGCATGCAGCAAATGGTGCATTCTGGCTGAATGATGAAACCGGAAAGTGGGCTGGCACGACTTACTATGGAGATTGCCCGTTGTGGGTGAGCAATTATAATGATAAGGAAGGACTTGACTTTCGCATCAACAACTTGGAGTGGCTTCCTTATTTGCCGGTAACCTCTTATCAGTATATCACTACTGAAACTAAGCAGCTTAGCTTTAAGCATAATTTCTCGGATGAACGTCTGGATAAATATAAAAAGTTTAAGACAAGTCCATATATAAATGACGAGGTAAACCGTCTGGTAAACGCATGCTTAAGCAATACGCAAATCGGGCAGGATGCAGCTCCGGATTTGCTGACATTGTCTTATTATGCAGGAAATTATGATCACAAGCCCAATACGGAATATGCGATGGAAATACAGGACATGTATGTCCGTCTGGATAACAGCATTGGAGATTTGTTGGATTTGATAGACCGTAAGATCGGGCTTCGTAATACCTTATTCTTTATTACTTCTACAGGTTATACCGATCCGGAACCAGTAGATCCGGTTAAATACAAGATTCCGGGTGGAGAATTTCACATCAAGCGGTGTGCAGCTTTGCTGAACATGTATTTAATGGCTCTTTATGGACAAGGCCAATATGTGGAGACATATTATGACCGACAAATTTATTTGAATCACAAACTGATAGAAGAGCGTAAGCTGAATTTAGTGGAAGTGATGACGCGTTCTTCTGAATTTGTGGTGCAAATGAGTGGGGTACAGAATGCTTATTCAGCACAGCGTTTGCTTTTGGGAGCTTGGACTCCTAAGATTGGAAAAATTCGAAATACATATAATCCAAATTGTTCGGGCGACATTTATGTAGAAGTAATGCCGGGATGGTCCGTGGTCAACGAATATTCTCAGAAAATAGAAGTGGTTCGCGAAGCATATACTGCGGCTCCGCTTGTGTTTATGGGATTTGATGTAAAGCCTGAAAAGCTTTATTCTCCGGTAAAAATTACTTCAATTGTACCCACCTTAGCTCATTTCATGCGCATACGAGCGCCAAATGCTTGTTCTGAGGCTCCAATGATTAATATTCGTAAATAAATAGTATGCGAATAATTCACAATTTACCTATCTTTGTAGCGGTAGGAGGATAAAAAATAATTAATTAGTAAATAATAAAAAAGAAACATACAATGGGATTTAATGAATTTATAAGCAAGCTGTTCGGAAACAAGGCGTCTCGTGACATGAAGGAAATTCAGCCGTGGGTAGAAAAGGTAAAAGCCGTTTATCCGGAAATTTCCAAGTTGACGAACGATGAACTACGTGCGAAAACAGAAGAACTGAAGAAGTTTATCAAGGATTCAGCCGCAGAGGAAAATAAAAAAATTGAAGAGCTGAAAGCTACGATTGAATCTACTGACCTTGAAAAACGTGAGACTATTTTCTCTCAGATTGATAAGTTGGAGAAAGAAGTCCTGGAAAAATACGAGAAAGCACTTAGTGAAGTGTTGCCGACTGCTTTTTCTATTGTAAAAGATACGGCTCGCCGTTTGTCAGAAAATGAAGAACTGGAAGTGACTGCCAGTGATTTTGACCGTGAACTTGCTGCACAGGGACGTGACTTCGTTCGTATTGAAGGTGACAAGGCTATCTGGAAGAACCATTGGAAAGCAGGTGGAAACGAAATGACCTGGAACATGGTACATTACGATGTACAGTTGTTTGGTGGTGTGGTATTACATCAGGGTAAGATTGCGGAAATGGCAACCGGTGAAGGTAAGACTTTGGTAGCAACGCTTCCGGTGTTCCTGAATGCCTTGACGGGTAATGGCGTACACGTGGTAACTGTCAACGATTATTTGGCAAAACGTGACTCTGAATGGATGGGTCCGCTCTATATGTTCCATGGCCTGAGCGTAGATTGTATCGATAAGCATCAGCCTAACTCTGAAGCTCGTCGTCGTGCGTATATGGCAGATATTACTTTTGGTACCAACAATGAATTCGGTTTCGATTATCTGCGTGATAATATGGCCGTTTCTCCGAAGGATTTGGTACAGCGCAAGCATAATTATGCTATTGTCGATGAGGTGGACTCTGTATTGATTGACGATGCACGTACACCGTTGATTATTTCAGGTCCGGTGCCTAAAGGCGACCAGCAATTATTTGAAGTACTTCGTCCGTTGGTAGAACGTCTGGTAGAAGCACAGCGTAAACTAGCTACCCAGTATTTGGCCGATGCCAAACGTTTGATTGCTTCAGATAAGAAGGAAGATCAGGAAGCAGGTTTCCTCGCCCTTTTCCGTAGCCACAAGGCATTGCCTAAAAACAAGCCGTTGATTAAGTTCTTGAGTGAACCGGGTATCAAGGCTGGTATGCTGAAGACAGAAGAAATCTACATGGAACAGAATAACAAGCGTATGCCGGAAGCGGTAGAACCTTTGTATTTTGTGATTGATGAAAAACTGAAGAGTGTAGATTTGACTGATAAAGGTGTAGACCTGATTACCGGTAACTCACAAGATCCTACCTTGTTCGTACTTCCTGATATTGCAGCTCAGTTGTCTGAACTTGAAAATCAGAAAGGGCTGTCTGATGAAGAACGTCTGGCTAAGAAAGATGAGTTGATGACCAATTACGCCATTAAAGCAGAACGCGTACATACCATTAATCAGCTGTTGAAGGCATACACCATGTTCGAAAAAGATACGGACTATGTGGTTATGGATGGTCAGGTAAAGATTGTTGACGAACAGACAGGACGTATCATGGATGGCCGTCGTTGGAGCGATGGTTTGCACCAGGCTGTAGAAGCCAAGGAAGGCGTGAAGGTAGAAGCTGCTACACAGACCTTTGCAACGATCACTTTGCAGAACTACTTCCGTATGTACCACAAGTTGTCTGGTATGACCGGTACTGCAGAAACGGAAGCCGGAGAGTTCTGGGATATCTATAAGCTGGATGTAGTGGTGATTCCGACAAACCGTCCGATTGCTCGTATCGATATGAACGACCGCGTTTATAAAACGAAACGTGAGAAATATAAAGCCGTAATCGAAGAAATTGAGAAGATGGTACAGGCTGGTCGTCCGGTGCTGGTAGGTACTACTTCAGTAGAAATTTCTGAAATGTTGAGCAAGATGCTGACCTTGCGTAAGATTGAGCATAATGTTTTGAATGCGAAGTTACACCAGAAGGAAGCTGAGATTGTAGCGAAAGCAGGTCAGAGTTCTACGGTAACTATTGCTACGAACATGGCTGGTCGTGGTACCGATATTAAGCTGAGCGCAGAAGTGAAAGCTGCCGGTGGTTTGGCCATTATTGGTACAGAACGTCATGAATCGCGTCGTGTAGACCGTCAGTTGCGTGGTCGTGCCGGACGTCAGGGAGACCCGGGTTCTTCTGTATTCTTCGTGTCGTTGGAAGACGATTTGATGCGTCTGTTCTCATCCGACCGTATTGCTACTGTGATGGATAAGTTAGGATTCAAGGAAGGAGAAATGATTGAGCACAAGATGATTTCTAACTCCATTGAACGTGCGCAGAAGAAGGTGGAAGAAAACAACTTTGGTATCCGTAAACGTCTGTTGGAATACGATGACGTGATGAATAAGCAGCGTACGGTGGTTTACACCAAACGTCGTCATGCGCTTATGGGAGAACGTATCGGAATGGATATTGTGGATATGATTTGGGAACGTTGCTACAATGCCGTACAGCAGCCGACTTACGAAGATGCCAAGATGGAAATTCTTCAGGTACTGGCTATGGAAGCTCCGTTTACTGAAGAAGATTTCCGTTCCAAGAAGAAAGACGATCTGGCAGAGCAGACTTTCCAGGAAGCTATGGCATTGTTCAAACGTAAGACTGAACGTATGGCTCAGATTGCTAATCCGGTTATCAAGCAGGTATATGAGGCTCAGGGACACATGTATGAGAATATCATGATACCTATTACCGATGGCAAGCGTATGTACAACATTTCAGTAAATTTGAAAGCTGCATACGAAAGCGAATCAAAAGAAATTGTGAAGTCGTTCGAAAAAGCTATTTTGTTGCATACAATTGACGATGCTTGGAAAGAAAACTTGCGTGAATTGGATGAACTGAAACATTCTGTACAGAACGCAAGTTATGAGCAGAAAGACCCGCTGTTGATTTTCAAACTGGAATCTGTGAACCTGTTTGATAACATGGTCAACAAGATAAACAACAATACCATTTCTGTATTGATGCGTGGCCAGATACCGGTACAGGAGCCGGAACAAGTGCGTGAAGCTGCTCCTGAACCGCAGACTCCCCGCCAGCAGTATCGTGAAGAAAAACAGGACTTGACTGACCCAGATCAGAGTGAAGCTGCAGGTCGCGATACTCGTGAACAGAAGCAAGAGCCTTATCGTGCAGAAAAGACAGTCGGTCGCAATGACCCATGTCCTTGTGGCAGCGGATTGAAATATAAGAACTGTCACGGGAAGAATGCCTGATTAAGCATTTGACTGAGATATTTGAGACACGGTTTTCACCGTTTGCAGATTTTTATTTCTTAATTTAGAATAATCTGTGAAAACGATGGAATCCGTGTCTTTTTTATTTATTATTTTTGTTTGCGAACAAAAAAGTAGTGAATTATGAAGAAATACATCATGGCCGGAATCCTTTTTGCAGCTACCATGCTGGTTTCATGCGGAGGACTTCAGTCTTTTACATTTGATCAGTTATATCCTGCAGAAGTCACTTTTCCAGAACAAGTCCGCACGGTGGCAGTAGTAAATCATGCGCCTGCCATTCTTTCCCCTAAAAAGAATTTGCTGACATTAGGGAAATTAGATGGAGATGGAAAGGTGTTGTCGGAAAGTTTGGCCGGAGGTCTGGCTGATAGCCGTTATTTTCATCAGGTGGTTATTTCTGATTCAGCGATTACACAGGAGTTGACAGATGGAGAAATTCTTCCTCAATCGGTAGTAGACAGCCTGTTTCAGGTACTTGGAGTAGACATGATTCTTTCTGTAGACAGAATCCAATTGCTGACTGAAAAGAAAGAGATTTATTATCCGGGCTTGATGGTTCCTTTTGCTGCTTTTGATTTGAAAATGCGTCCTGTGCTGCGTGCATATATTCCTTCTCGGGTAATGCCAGTCGTGACTATCAGCAAGGTGGATAGTCTGTTGTGGGATTTGAATCCTACACTGTCTGATCATGACGTGGTGAACGAAGCCTCTCAGCACACTGGATTTACCCTCGTAAATCAGCTGGTACCTCATTGGAAGAGTGTGGAGCGAATTTATTTTGATGGAGGAAATCCGGATATGCGTGATGCGGCTGTTTCGTTGCGTGAAGGAGACTGGCAGGAAGCCGGCCGCTTATGGAAGAACTTATACGACTCATTGAAGAAGGGAAAGTTAAAATCGCGTGCCGCCTTCAATATGGCTTTGGCTTGTGAGGTACAGGGAATGATGGGCGAAGCTGTTGACTGGATTGAGAAGTCAAAAAGCTGTGCTGCTAAAGGTTCGGAAGAAGAACGTGCTGCTCTCTTTTATTCTACAATTTTACAGGAGCGGACTAAGGATTTTCAGTTGCTGAACCTCCAAATGGCGCGTTTTGGCAACAAATTCAATTAATAATATCTTGTTCGATTCATTTTTTTTGTACATTTGAGTACATAAAAAGAATATAGCCTATGAAAATGAGTGAACAATCACGTGCTTCAATAGTCTCGGCTCTGAAAACAGCCCTTTGCCGGTATACATCAGAAGGAGATGAAACGGTCGTTACAGATATTCATTTGCAACCCAACTCAGAAAGTGGTGAGCTGATTATTTTCGACGATGACGATCAGGAATTGTCGCGTACGATTATCAATGAGTGGGTAGAATATGAGAGTGATGACTTCTATACTGTAGTAGAACCGATTCTTCGTGCTGAGGTTGAGGCGCTGAAAGAGAGCGGAAAACTGGAGAAGCTTTGTCTGATGAAGCCTTACTCTTTTGTGCTGGTTGACGAAGACAAAGAAACGGTAGCCGAATTGCTTCTTGTGGACGAAGATGATACCTTGCTACTGAATGATGAGCTGCTAAAAGGGCTGGATGAAGAACTGGATGCCTTTTTGAAGGATTTGCTGGAACGTTAAATTCCGATAGAATGGGAGAGCGAATCACATTCCGCCGCAATGAGGGATTGCGAAGCATACATCCTCATTGGAGAGGGAATCCGACCGTGAATGGCAAGTTTTTTAACCGTCAGCACCGTTGGAAACCGGGGATGGGAAGTGTCCTGAAATGGCGGTTCTCTCCTAATCCCCAGCGGAAGGAAAAGCGTACAATCAAATGGAATCCTAAGGTACATTATCTCACCTCTCTGGAGAAAGTGGTGGGTAATTCATTGATATGGCTCGGGCATAACTCTTTTTTTCTTCAACTGGCTGGAAAGCGTTTGATGATTGATCCTGTATATGGAAGTATTCCGTTTGTCAAACGCCGAAGTCAATTTCCTGCCGATCCGTCTATCTTTCGTCAGATAGACTATCTGCTTATTAGTCATGATCATTTTGATCATCTGGATAAACCGAGTGTGGCACGCCTGGTAGCAGATAATCCTCAACTTAAACTTTTTTGTGGTTTGAATACGGGAGCTTTGATAAAAAGCTGGTTCCCCAATTTGGAAGTGATAGAAGCTGCATGGTATGAACAGTATGTCGACGGTGATTTCCGCTTGACTTTTTTACCTGCACAGCATTGGAGCAAGCGTGGTGTGAGCGATGGAGGAGAGCGCTTGTGGGGTTCCTTTATGATTCAGGGAGATGGTATTACCATCTACAATAGTGGAGATACCGGATATGCTCGGCATTTTGAAGAAATAGCCGGATTTTTCTCTCACATAGATTATTGCATGGTAGGAATCGGAGCTTACAAACCGCGCTGGTTTATGAAGCCGAATCATATATCTCCATACGATGCATTAACAGCTTCGGCCGATTTGCATGCAAAGGTTACAATTCCGATGCATTATGGCACTTTCGACCTTTCAGATGAACCCTTGTTCGATCCTCCTCATGTGTTTGCGGCAGAAGCCAAGAAGCGCGGCATGCCGGTCATAATTCCTGAGTTAGGAGAAATTATCAAGTTGCAGCCGATTCGATAGATATTATATCGTCAAGAAAATAAAAAAAGTCCGGAAACCTCATCTTCTGCATGTTGTCAGAAAATAGATTTCCGGACTTTCTATTGTCAATTGTTTTGTTTTCGAATCATAATAAATCCGCCGGTCATCGGCAGCGGGTTACTTCGTGTGAGCGTTTTCACTCAACATGACGTACCCCCAGATCATAGGATCTGCATTTGCAATCTTCTTGAAAATCTTTGTTACCTTTTTCATAACTGTTATCCTTTCATTTGCTTTTTGTTAGTACCTATTGTATCTTAATCTCTAGTTTAGTTATTGTTCTTCGAGGTACTCTTCGCAGAGGACCTTTCAAATCTTTGTTACCTATTGTTGTTATCCTTAATCTTTTTATCCTTTCCTCCAGAACCCTTTCAGGTTCCTTCGTTCGTTTTATTACACTGCAAAGGTAATGCCTTTTTTTTGAAAAACATGTTTTATAGCATATAATTTTATTTTTCCCTCTTTTTATTGACATAAATCAATGTATGAGGATAAGCTGACAATAGGCCTTGTCCCCTTGTCAGTAGTATCTGACAATTTGTCTTCTCTGGCATGAAATAAGGGCTGCCACAGTGTCATGTGACAGCCCTTATAAATAAATATTTCTCGGCTAAAAACTTAACGCTTCAATGTGGCAATGCTTTCTTTCAATGCTGCAATCTTCGTTTCTGCATCAGCCTGTTTTTTGCGTTCCATTTCAATGACATTGGCCGGAGCCTTGCTGACAAACTTTTCGTTGCTCAGCTTTTTTCTATTTGTATATAGGAAAGTGTATTTTGTTAAATATTGTATATTGTCAACTATGTATTAAAATCATAGGTTGAATAGGAATGTATAAAATGCCTTAAGTTAAATTCAATTAGAGGATTTATATTATTAAGGTCTTTTTCACATTGTTCTTTCCTGTAATCAAAAATACTTGTACCATAATGGATGCAGATTCCATATTTACATGCTAATTCGTTTATTTTTTGTGATGTACTTGCATCATTGTTATAGAATTTGGGATTATCAGTGTAAAATACAGCTTTGACTTCAATATCTTTATTTTTATTTTGGGAATTGAAATTTCCGAATAAGGAATCTAATCTATTAAGTTTGCCTTCAAATTCAATATAACCTTGATACTTTGTTTCATGATTTATTTCATGTAATGTTTTAATATCGTTTTCTAATGATTTTATTATTCTTTTTACTTCGTTTTTTCTTTTTCTTTCAAATTCAGAAATGTTTGTTGAATAATTATTTATAGAATTTGGATTAAATATTTTTTCATTAATCCCATGCAAATAAATATTCATTATTTTTAGGTCGTCTTTATAATTTGAAATTTGTAACCATTCAGCTCCTCTATAACTCCTATAGCCGAGACCTCGATAGATGTTTAAATCTCCTCCTCCAAAAGGAGAAGGAGATTTAAGATTTATATTTGATAATATACAGTTTTCTTTGCGATAATCAAAGCAATGCCGATTCCATCCTAAATATCGATGTTCAATCATAATTCCGTAAATTTGTGCAGTCTTTTTCATATCTTGTTCTGCCATGATACCAAATTCACATACATCACGATTATATTCTTTAATGGTTACACACACCTCATTGTTGTCTTTAGTGATGTCTTCCACATTAAATTTTCTGAATAGTAGATTTATTCGGCTCTGTTTGCCTGTTATCCAAGTATAAGCCCAATCTTTTTCATCCCAGCTCATATTATTTTGAATATTTACGTAGGGATGTTAAAGATTCTTCTAAAGATTTGATAATGTTTATGGTATCAATTTCTTTTTTACGTTCTATAGCAACAACATTAGCAGGAGCGTTATTTACAAATTTCTCATTAGATAGTTTCTTCTGTATTCCAACTAATAAATTTCTTTTATGCTGCAACTCTGATTCTACTTTCTTGATTTCATCATTAATAGAGATACTTCCAAATAGGCTATCTAAAGGAATTGCAAATTCTATGGTGTGAACCATGAAAGGAATTGCATCACCTGATTTATGGGTTACTTCCGAAATCTCAGAAATGACACCAAGATATTTTAAAACTGGATAGAAAGAAGAGTAACTATTATTATTTATAATTTGTAAAGGTAATAATTCTTTAGCAGAAATACCTTTTTGTTGACGTATTGCTCGAATGTTTATTACTACTTCTTTTACTGCTTCAAACTGTGCAATCAGTGTTTCGTTGTAAGGCATGTCTTTTACGAGCGTCTGTGTCATGATGCTTTCGCCCGGCTGACGGTCGTAAATGTGCTGCCACAACTCTTCTGTGATGAACGGCATGAACGGATGGAGCAGTTTCAGCAAGGTTTCAAAGAATGCTAATGTCTTGTCGTAGGTTACCTTGTCGATAGGCTGTCCGTATGCAGGTTTTACCATTTCCAGATACCAGCTTGAGAATTCGTCCCAGAACAACTTATATACAGCCATCAATGCTTCGCTCAGACGGTATTTGCCGAAGAGGTCGTTTACTTCTTCTGCGGTCTTAGCCAGCATAGAGTCAAACCATTCAGTAGCCAGTTTGGCATATTCCGGCTGTTCGATGTCGGCTACCTGCCAGCCTTTTACCAGACGGAAGGCATTCCATATCTTGTTGTTGAAGTTACGTCCTTGTTCGCAAAGTGCTTCATCGAAGAGAATATCGTTTCCGGCAGGAGCAGCCAGCATCATACCCATACGCACTCCGTCGGCACCGAACTGTTCAATCAGTTCCAGCGGGTCGGGTGAGTTACCGAGTGATTTTGACATCTTACGGCCAATCTTGTCGCGTACGATACCGGTGAAGTATACGTTGCGGAACGGCATGTCGCCCATGTATTCGTAGCCAGCCATAATCATACGTGCTACCCAGAAGAAAATGATGTCCGGTCCGGTTACCAGGTCGGCAGTCGGGTAGTAGTACTTGATTTCTTCGTTGCCCGGGTTATTGATACCGTCGAACAATGAAATCGGCCACAACCATGAAGAGAACCAGGTGTCGAGACAGTCATCCTCCTGACGCAAGTCTTCCATCTTCAGGTTTGCATCTCCGGTTTTTTCCTTAGCCAGTTCCAATGCCTGTTCCGGAGTTTCAGCTACTACGAAACCACCTTTCGGCAAGTAGTAAGCCGGAATACGGTGCCCCCACCACAGCTGACGGCTGATACACCAGTCTTTGATGTTTTCCAGCCAGTTGCGGTATGTATTCTTATATTTGGCAGGGTAGAACTTCAACTCGTCGTTCATTACCGGCGGCAGTGCCATATCAGCAAAATGCTGCATCTTGAGGAACCACTGCATAGACAGTTTCGGTTCGATGGCTACGTTGGTACGTTCAGAGAAACCTACCTTATTTGTATAAGCTTCTACCTTTTCCAGCAATCCTGCTGCATCCAGGTCTTTTTCAATCTGCGCACGTACGTCGAAACGGTCCATACCTACATACAGTCCTGCAGCTTCACTCAGTGTACCGTTGTCATTGAAAATATCAATAGAAGGAAGGTTGTATTTTTCTCCCAGCATGTAGTCGTTCACGTCGTGTGCCGGAGTAACTTTCAAACAACCTGTACCGAATTCAATGTCTACATAGCTGTCTTCAATAACCGGAATCACACGTCCTACCAGCGGAACGATAACTTTCTTACCTTTCAGCCACTGGTTCTTCGGGTCTGCCGGGTTGATACACATCGCCGTATCACCCATGATGGTTTCCGGACGAGTAGTAGCTACTACGGCATAACGGCGGCCCTGTGCGTCGCGGTGTACGATTTCACCTTCAGCTCCTGTTTCACCGCTCATGTCGTCATCAGCTACGTAATAACGCAGGTAATACAGTTTGCTATGCTCTTCTTTGTAGATTACTTCTTCGTCAGACAGGGCAGTCAGTGCTTTCGGGTCCCAGTTTACCATACGTACGCCACGGTAAATCAGTCCCTTGTTATAAAGGTCCACGAATACCTTGATTACGCTCTTGCTACGGGTTTCGTCCATGGTGAAAGCCGTACGGTCCCAGTCGCATGATGCGCCCAGTTTGCGAAGCTGCTTCAGAATGATGCCTCCGTGTTCTTCTGTCCACGCCCATGCATGTTTCAAGAACTCTTCACGTGTAAGGTCTGTTTTCTTGATGCCTTGTTGAGCCAGACGGTTTACCACCTTTGCTTCAGTAGCGATGGATGCATGGTCTGTACCCGGTACCCAGCATGCATTCTTTCCCATCATGCGGGCACGTCTTACAAGAATATCCTGGATGGTATTGTTCAGCATGTGTCCCATGTGGAGCACTCCCGTCACGTTAGGGGGAGGAATGACGACGGTGTAAGGTTCACGTCCGTCGGGTTTAGAACTGAAAAGTTTGTGGTCCAGCCAATACTGGTACCATTTTCCCTCCACGTCAGCGGGATTGTACTTACTTGCTAATTCCATGGTTATAATATCTTTATTATTATGTTTATCGTATAATCGGCTGCAAAAATAATAAAACTACTTGGATTTTAGGGGGCTTTGCCCGAAAACTTCATTTGTTCTGGCCCGATAGTGTAAGTACAGGCATTTTTTCTTTACCTTTGCGTCAATAAATTATCAAATTAAGCGCGTATGAAAAAGATAGCTTTACCTACAAGAAACGGTCTGATAGACGACCATTTCGGTCATTGTGAGTTTTACACCATTTTTACGGTGGATGAAGAAAACCGCATTTCACGCACACAAGTACTTCCTTCTCCGCAAGGGTGTGGATGTAAGTCGGACATCGCTTCCAAATTGCAGGCCGACGGAGTGACCGTGATGCTGGCTGGCAATATGGGGGCTGGTGCACTGGCCAAACTTTCAGCTTGTGGCATAGAAGTAATCAGAGGATGCCATGGCTCAGTGATGGAAGTGGCTGAGGCCTATCTGGCTGGAAAGATACAGGATTCCGGTGTAGGATGTGACCATCATCATGAGGATGGAGAACATCAGTGTCCGAATCATTGATTTATAATCTCCTTTGTATGTAGGGAGAAATGAAGCACGGCATTTTATGTTTTCCTTACGCAAACCGTACGTTTCTCGTGGCGGAGCTATACGTTTCCCGTCCGGAAAACATAAGGTTTCGCGCAGGGAAACATAGAAAGTATAGAGTGACTTTAAAAACAATTTATGTGCGTATGAAAATACTGTTTTGAAGAAAGTGAGTAGCGTGCATTCTTTCTTGTAAAATCCTTATATTTGCAAGAGATTTTCAACCAATTCGTTATGAACAGAATAATGAAAATATGTCTTGCAATCTGTCTGTGGGGAATGATTTTGCAAGGCAGTGCACAAACGCAGATTGCATTTATTTCAGATGCACATATTCAGGATGTGGACGGCCATGCCGAACGGGTGCGTTCTATGGAGGTACAGGTACAGTCCACCCGCTTGTTCAATGAAAATTATTATGCATTTTTAGCTGCTCTTGATGATGTAGCTCGCAGAGATATACGCTGGGTAGTGTTGCCGGGCGATTTGACGGATGACGGGCAATTTTTCAATCAGCAAAAAATAAAGGAACTGCTGAATTCGTATGCCGCAGCGAAGGGAATGCGTTTTTTTGTGACTACGGGTAATCACGATCCGGCTCTTCCGTTAGGGCTCGTGAAAAAGAATACGCATTTTTTAGCCGCCGATGGAAGCCGTGTGACGCGTGAGGATTCGTGTGCGGGTTATGTGTCGCAGATGGAGTGTTATACCGATTTCGGTTTTTTTCCTCGGAAGGACGACTGCTATTGGGAAAGTCCTTTTACCTCTTATACGTATGACAAGTATGCTTACGAAGAAGCCTGCCGTGAAAGCGTATTGGATAAGCGGACCTACACACTGTGTGATTCGTTGACGGCTACAGATGCCAGTTACCTGGTAGAACCGGTAGACGGACTTTGGCTGCTGGCTATTGACGGGGGAGTTTATCTTCCAAAAGAAATGAAGGATGGAAAGTGGACCTATCAAGGTTCCAGTGCCGGATATAATCTTGTACTGAAACACAAACCCTTCTTGTTGCCTTGGGTGCGGAAGGTAGTAGAAGAAGCACGGAAACGCCATAAGACGTTGGTAGCATTTTCACATTATCCGTTGGTCGATTTCAATGACGGAGTGTCGGAATCTGTACATCGGATGTGGGGGGACCGTCGCTTCGATTTGCACCGTGTGCCGGAAGCCGAAGTGAGTGAGGCTTTTCTGCAAGCCGGACTGCGTCTGCATTTTGCCGGACACATGCACGTGAATGATACTGGTATCTGGGAAGGAAAAGACGGGAAACACCTATATAATATACAGGTCCCTTCAATTGCGACCTATGTACCGGCCTATAAGATTCTGACCATTGAAAGCGATGAGGTGTTTCGGGTGGAAACGGTAGCATTGGACACGGTGCCAGGATTCGATAGTCTGTTTCCTTTGTATCGGGCAGAATACCAGTCGGATAGTCTGAAAGGACATTCACCTGTATGGAATAAAGAAATTCTTTCTGCCCGTACGTATGGAGAATTCTGCGATTATCAGTTTCGTGATTTGGTTCGTCTGCGATTCATTCCGCGTGACCTTCCGGAATCCTGGCGGGCCTGCCTGGATTTTACCGGTGCCCGGATGCTGAAAGCTGTGTCGGGAGAAGATAAGTCGGATGATGCTGACTGGACTGACTGGTGTATGAAAGATTTGGTTCTGGATTTATATCGTCTGCGTTATGCAGAACGCCTGGCGTTGAAAGATATTCCGGAAACTCGTTTGGCGGCTTATCGTTATCTGTTTGAGCGTGTGCGTATTTCTCCACTTCGTTCGGGTGAAGTGGAGATTGTGAACGGGCTGGGTACGCTTTTTCTTGCTTTTCTGAATGGAGAACCTTGTCAGAATTTTGTGATTGACCTGGAAAAAGATACAATCACAGGCGATTAACTTCCTGAAGTGTACTATTTCCCTCTTAGTTTGCATTATTTTCCTCTTTAGGCTGGGTGTTTCTCCTTATTTTTGCCTAAAATGAGAATTAAATGTTTGCTTAAACTTTTGTTGAAACTATATTACTTATGTGGAACACAAAATCAATATGCTTGTTTCTACTGGGGTTCATTGGAGTAGGAACAGTGGAAGGACAAACTTCCGTAGATTCTTATGAGTATTCTTCTTATGTCGACCCTCGTATCGGTTCCGAGGGACTGGGACGTGTGTTTATCGGGCCGTCGTGTCCGTATGGCATGGTAAAGCCTTCACCCGACTGTACGCCTTCACCCAATAGCGGATGGTTGCCTATGCCGGAACGGGTGGATGGATTTGCTCAGGTACATGTCAGTGGTACGGGGGGAGGTCCCAAGTATGGTAATGTGCTGGTCACTCCATTTGGAGATGGAATGGACCGGGTCAACCATTATGATTACCGTGAGTATGAAACCATTCGTTTGGGATATTATGACACGCAGTTTAAGCAGAACGGCATTCGTACGGAAATTACTACTGCCAATCGTGCTTCCTTCTATCGTTTTACTTACCCGGAAGATTCTTTGAAATCGCTGGCAGTGGATGCGGGTTTCTTCTTGGGAGAAAATCCGGTGCCGGATGCACGCGAGGCGCAGCAGTTTGTCGGTTCTGAAATTCAGGTACTTTCCGACCATGAAGTAGCAGGTTATACACGTATTCGTGGCGGATGGAACAACGGAAAAGCCTATACGGTATATTTCTATGCGGAGACAGACCGTCCGTTCGTGCAGTCTCTTACTTGGAAAGGTAACCGTATTACGAAGGCACAGTCGCAGTATGACTCTGCAGAAAAGACAGGGGCCTTGTTGCGTTTTGCGAAGAACGATAAAGTGGTGCAGTTGAAAGTGGGCATTTCTTTTTTGAGCATGCAGAAGGCAAAATTCAATGCACATTCCGAAATTCCTCACTGGTCATTTGAAAAGGTACATCAGGATTTGTTAGGACAGTGGGAGCAATTGTTTCAAAAGATAGAAATCGATCCGTCTACTCCGCTTGCAAAGAAACGCATGTTCTATACCGGACTGTATCATACCATGCTGATGCCGGTAGACCGTACGGGCGAGAATCCGCTGTGGAGTGATCCGGAACCTTATTATGACGATTTTTATGCCATTTGGGATACGTATCGCAGTTCTTCTCCGTTGATAACTTTGATTGACCCGAAACGGGAAGCTGACATTGTGCGTTCGCTGGTAAACATTTACAAACGTGACGGTTATATGCCCGATGCACGTAGCGGTAACAGTAACGGCCGTACGCAGGGTGGTTCGAATGCGGAGATTGTGATTGCCGATGCCTTTGTGAAAGGATTAAAAGGAATTGATTATGAACTGGCATTGGAAGCCATGCTGAAGGATGCTACGGTACCTCCCGGTGGAAATGAAGAGGCAGAAGGCCGGGGTGGACTGATTCCTTATCTGGAGTTAGGATACATACCTCATGGTATTGACCGTGCAGGTAACCGTACGGTAGAATATTCTTATTGTGATTATGCCATTGCGTTGGTAGCTAAAGGCTTGGGTAAAGAAGACCTGTATCAGCGTTATTTGAAGCAGTCGGAAAACTGGAAAAACTTGTGGCGTAGTGATTATGAGCATGAAGGGGCGAAAGGCTTTATCATGCCGCGCGACAAGGAAGGAAACTGGTTGGACTCTATTCCTTTCGGTCATTCTACTCGCATGCAGCCGAAGTTTAAATATACACCGGTCACCTTCGAAGGACCGTGGTACACTCCCTGGTGGGGCATGTTTTTCTATGAGGCCAGCTCTTGGGAATACTCGCTGAGCATTCCGCACGATGTGCCGGGGCTGATAGAGAAATGTGGCGGGGCGGCCGATTTTGAGAAACGACTGGATATTTTCTTTGACAAAGGTTTCTTCAATGTCAATAACGAACCGTCTTTCCTGACACCTTGTCTGTATCACTGGCTGGGTAAACCCTGGCGCTCAAGCGACCGTATCCGTGAGATTATTGCAAAGAACTACAACGACGGTCCGGTAGGTTTGCCGGGTAATGATGACTCAGGTGCCATGTCTTCCTGGCTGGCTTTCCACATGATAGGTTTGTATCCGAATGCCGGACAGGATTATTACCTGATTCATACACCGCTACTGGAGTCTACAACTTTCCATCTGGAAGGAGGAAAGGAATTTAAGGTAGTGGCCAAAGGACTTTCGGATAAAAACTGTTATATCCAGGGTGTGACATTGAATGGAAAAGACTATCCATATTCTGTTTTGCTTCACAAGGATATAATGGCCGGAGGTGAGCTGGTATTGAAAATGGGAAAGAAACCCGGAAACTGGGGAAAGGAACTGGGATTGGATAAATAAGATGCGTATGAAAAAAAGATATTTACTTGGATTTTTAACGGCATGCCTGTGGTGCACGGGCATGCTGTCCGCACAGACTGCCGTATCGGATACATTGAAGTTTGTGTTCAAGTTGCATGGCCAGACCCGCCGTTATCAGGTAGTTTTCTGTCAGCAAGGAGAGAATATACAGATGAATTGGGGGATTGAACGCAACCTGCGCTGGCAGTCGGGCAGTTACACCATGACACCGGAGGCCTTGAAAAACGGAAAACAGTTGTGCTTCCTGCAACCGGAGGACGGAAATCACCTGACGCTCTCATCTTTGGAAACAGCGTATGTGTTACCTCAGAATGCATTGCAGCAGTTGAAAGAAAAGGGAAGTATGGAGTTTAACCGGACGATGTATGACCGGGTAGCCGATGAATCGGAAAAGAATACCGGACGTCCGTTATTACATGTAGTGGACCGCCATGAAGGGGGTGAGATGTGGATATGGGACAATCCGTCTCTGCCCGTGGTGTGGCGTATGAAAAACAACCCGCTGGAAATAAACTGGCAGGTGGAAGTGAAATAGGATTTGCTTTTTTGTCGTACCTTTGCAGGGTAAAACAGAAAAATAGAAAATCATGCATACAAGAGAAGAAAAGATGGAAGCGTTCGGACGCCTGCTCGACGTGCTGGACGAGTTACGGGTGAAATGTCCGTGGGACCGTAAACAGACTAATGAAAGTTTGCGTCCGAACACGATTGAAGAAGTGTATGAACTCTGTGATGCCCTGATGAAGGACGACAAGAAAAATATTTGCAAGGAATTAGGCGACGTATTGCTACACGTGGTATTCTATGCCAAGATTGGCAGTGAAACGGGCGATTTCGACATCAAGGATGTGTGCGACAAGTTGTGCGACAAACTGATTTTCCGCCATCCGCATGTATTTGGCGAAGTGAAGGCGGATACGGCAGAAAAAGTTTCTGAAAACTGGGAGCAGATTAAGTTGAAGGAAAAAGACGGCAACAAGTCTGTATTAAGCGGGGTACCCGATGCCCTTCCTTCATTGATTAAAGCGTATCGCATTCAGGAAAAGGCCCGCAATGTAGGGTTTGACTGGGAAGAGCGTGAGCAAGTATGGAGCAAGGTAAAGGAAGAGATAGGCGAGTTTGAAGCTGAGGTCGGTCATATGGACAAAGAAAAGGCAGAGGCCGAATTTGGTGATGTAATGTTCAGCCTGATTAATGCGGCCCGCTTGTATAAAATCAATCTGGACAATGCACTGGAGCGAACAAACCAGAAGTTTATCCGTCGTTTTAATTACTTGGAAGCGCATACCATTAAGGAGGGGAAGAATCTGAAGGATATGTCGCTGGAAGAGATGGATGCCATCTGGAACGAAGCAAAGGCAAAAGGCTTGTAAAGAAATCGAGATAGCGCCTACAAAGTGTCATGTTTTTTGTGGAAACACAACTTTCTTGAAAATAATTCTCATGAAAAGGTAACACATGGGAAGAAATGTCTACCTTTGTGGGGCATAAACAACAATTTATTTTAGAAACAATGGTGAACAAAGCTATTATTACAGTGGTGGGTAAGGATACGGTAGGTATCATTGCTCAGGTGTGTACCTATCTGGCAGAAAATAAAGTGAATATTCTGGATATTTCGCAGACCATCGTGCAGGAGTATTTCACAATGATGATGATTGTGGATATGACCAAGCTGGAAAAACCTTTTGAACAGGTGGTGAGCGAACTGACGAATATCGGTTCAGGCATTGGGGTACAGATCAAATGCCAGCGTGAAGAAATCTTTGACAAAATGCATCGTATCTAATAAAAACGGGAAACGGTATGATTAATATAACTGAGGTTCTTGAAACCAACAAGATGATAGAACAGGAGAACCTGGATGTGCGTACCATTACCATGGGGATCAACCTGCTGGATTGTGCGGACAGTAACCTGGAGGTGCTTTGTCAGAATATATATAACAAGATTACCGGTCTGGCAAAGAATCTGGTGCAGACGGGTGAGGACATTTCCAAGGAATTTGGAATTCCTATCGTAAACAAGCGTATCTCGATTACGCCTATTGCATTGGTGGGAGGAACGGCTTGTAAGACTCCGGATGATTACGTGCAGATTGCCAAGACGCTGGATAAGGCTGCGGGCGAACTGGGTGTAAACTTTATCGGAGGATATTCGGCTATCGTATCGAAAGGTATGAGTCGTAGCGATGAGTTGCTGATTCGTTCCATTCCGAAGGCTTTGGCTTGTACAGAACGTATTTGTAGTTCTGTGAATGTAGGTTCTACCAAGACCGGCATCAACATGGACGCAGTGAAACTGATGGGTGAAATCATCAAGGAAACGGCGGAAATGACGAAAGAACGTGACTCATTAGGCTGTGCCAAACTAGTAGTGCTTTGCAATGCTCCGGATGACAATCCGTTTATGGCAGGTGCTTTTCACGGCGTTTCAGAACCGGATGCCGTTATCAATGTGGGTGTCAGCGGTCCGGGTGTGGTGAAATATGCCCTGGAACAGATTCGTGGCAAAAGTTTTGAGGTGCTTTGTGAAACCATCAAGCGTACGGCGTTCAAGATTACGCGTGTGGGGCAGCTGGTGGCACAGGAAGCTTCTCGCCGTTTGAATGTGCCGTTTGGTATCATCGACCTTTCGTTGGCTCCAACTCCGGCAGTAGGTGACAGTGTGGCAGAGATTCTTCAGGAAATCGGATTAGAATATCCGGGTGCACCGGGAACAACGGCTGCCTTAGCCCTGTTGAACGACCAGGTGAAGAAGGGTGGTGTAATGGCTTCTTCTTACGTGGGCGGACTGAGTGGTGCGTTTATTCCGGTCAGTGAAGACCAGGGAATGATTGATGCGGTTGTGGCTGGGGCCTTGACCATTGAAAAACTGGAAGCCATGACGTGTGTATGCTCTGTAGGGCTGGATATGATTGCCATTCCGGGTAGTACTTCAGCAGCAACCATTTCAGGAATGATTGCCGATGAATCGGCCATTGGTATGGTTAACCAGAAAACGACGGCAGTGAGAATCATTCCGGTAGTAGGAAAGGAAGTGGGCGATACGGTAGAGTTTGGTGGATTGCTGGGCTATGCACCGGTAATGCCGGTCAACCGTTTCAGCTGTGAAGCTTTTGTGAACCGTGGTGGACGAATTCCTGCTCCGATTCACAGTTTCAAGAACTGATTTTACGGATACATAAATAAAAAAAGAGGGAGGCTTTGCCGGATTTGACAGTCGGTAAGCCTCCCTTTCTTTATAACCTTAATACGATGGTAATTGTTTTACTGTACCAACTACTATAACACCTCAAAGGGGAAAATTGTTTAAGGGGAGAGTCGAAAAAAGTGTTAGGACACTGACGGATTTGTGCTATCTTTGTGGCGGATTTATTTTGACCTGTATGACAGACTATTTGAATGAACTGAATGAAAGTCAGCGCGAGGCGGTATTGTACAACGAAGGTCCTTCGCTGGTGATTGCCGGAGCCGGTTCCGGAAAGACCCGCGTGCTGACATACAAGATAGCCTATTTGCTGGACAACGGTTATGAGCCGTGGTCCATTCTGGCCTTGACCTTTACCAATAAGGCCGCTCGTGAAATGAAGGAGCGTATTGCCCGTCAGGTAGGGCAGGAACGTGCCCGTTATCTTTGGATGGGGACTTTCCATTCTATTTTTTCACGGATATTGCGGGCCGAGGCTGAGGCGCTGGGTTTTACTCCTAATTTTACAATTTACGATGCGACGGATTCCAAAAGTCTGGTGAAAACTATCATAAAAGAAATGAACCTGGACGATAAGGTTTACAAGCCGGGGATGGTGCAGGGCCGCATCAGCAATGCCAAGAATCACCTGGTGTTGCCGGAGGCATACGCGGCAAATGCCGAACTCATAGAAGCTGACCGGGCTGCGAAGGTGCCTCTGTTGCATGAAATCTACCTGCGTTACTGGAACCGCTGCCGGCAGAGTGACGCGATGGACTTTGACGACCTGCTGCTGTACACCTATTTGTTGTTCCGCACTCGTCCGGATATATGTGATAAATATGCGGCGCGTTTCCGTTACATCTTAGTAGATGAGTATCAGGATACGAATTTTGCACAGCACAGCATCGTACTCCAGCTTACGCAGAAACACCAGTTTGTGTGTGTGGTAGGTGATGATGCCCAGAGTATCTATTCTTTCCGTGGAGCCAACATTGATAATATCCTGAATTTTACCCGTACATACAAAGATGCACGGTTGTTTAAGTTGGAGCAGAATTACCGCTCCACGCAGACCATCGTGAATGCGGCGAACAGCCTGATTGCGAAAAACCGCGACCAGATTCAGAAGGAGGTGTTCTCCGAGAAAGACAAGGGGGAACCTATCGGCGTGTTTGCAGCTTATAGCGACGTGGAAGAAGGAGAAATCGTGACCAACAAGATTGCGCAGCTGCATGCCAAGTCGGGATATGCCTATCATGATTTTGCCATCCTTTACCGTACGAATGCACAGAGCCGTATTTTTGAGGAGGCATTGCGCAAGCGCAGCATACCTTACCGTATTTATGGAGGACTCTCGTTTTATCAGCGGAAAGAAGTGAAGGATGTGGTGGCCTATTTCCGCCTGGCGGTGAATCCGCACGATGAAGAGGCTTTCAAGCGTGTCATCAACTATCCGGCACGAGGAATTGGGAATACCACATTGGGTAAGTTGACCGAAGCAGCCGGACGTTGTGAGGTGAGTTTGTGGAAAGTGCTTTGCGAACCGCTGAGCTACGGAGTGGAACTGAATAAAGGAACCTATACCAAGTTGCAGGGATTCCGCGACCTGATTTCGGAATTCGTTACTTTGGCTCGTGAGCAGGATGCCTATACGTTGGGTATGGAACTGGTGAAACGTTCGGGAATCATGGCTGAGATTTATCAGGACCGTTCGCCGGAGAACATGAGCCGTCAGGAAAATATAGAGGAACTGGTGAACGGTATGCGCGATTTCTGCGACGGCCGTCAGGAAGAAGGAAGCCCACATGTGCTTTTGTCGGATTATCTTTCAGAGATTGCCTTGCTGACCGATCAGGATGAAGAGCAGGGAGAAGCACAGCCGAAGGTGACACTGATGACCATTCACTCCGCCAAGGGGCTGGAGTTTCCGAATGTGTTTGTGGTGGGACTGGAAGAAAATCTGTTCCCGAGTCCGCTGTCATCTGCTTCCTATCGGGCACTCGAGGAAGAGCGCCGTCTGTTTTATGTGGCAGTGACACGGGCTGAAGACCACTGCTATTTGTCATACGCCAAGAGCCGTTTCAAATACGGAAAGATGGAGTTCTGTAATCCAAGCCGTTTCTTGAAAGATATTGACGTGCGTTACCTGCAGGTGCCGCAGGAGGAACTGATGGGTACGCGCATCGAAGAAAAGGCCAGCCGCTTCCGGAAAGAAGCCAGCCGTGCATCTTACGAACGCGAACCCCGCGAAACGGGGCCGTCTATGTTTGATGGCGGACCGATGCCGGAAGAACCTCATCGTTTTGTACCTCCTCGTACGCTTCGCCGTATACCTGATGCGAGTCCTTCGGCAGCTCCGGCCGGTCCGTCGGCAGGGGGACTTTCTGCCGGCATGTGGATAGAGCATGAACGCTTCGGCAAAGGGGAAGTGACTCGGGTGGAAGGCAACGGAGACAACTGCAAAGCCACCGTACAGTTCCAGCACGCCGGCGTGAAACAGTTGCTGCTGAAATTTGCCCGTTTTAAGATAATTGATTCAAACACTAAATAACAGAGAAAAAGAATGATAAAAGACTGGGATAAGATACCTTCTCCATGCTATGTCATGGAAGAAGATTTATTGAGAAAGAACCTGACGCTGATTAAGCATGTGGCCGATACGGCGGGAGTGGAAATTATTCTGGCATTTAAAGCCTTTGCCATGTGGAAGTCGTTCCCTATTTTTCGGGAATACATCCGTTACACCACGGCCAGTTCGGAATACGAAGCACGGTTGGCTTTCGAAGAGTTCGGCAGCAAGGCGCATACTTATTCGCCGGCCTATACCGCGCAGAACTTTCCTGCATTCCTGAAGTACAGCAGTCACATCACATTCAACTCCTTGTCGCAGTTTGAGCGTTTTTATCCGATGGCAAAGGCTTATCCGGAGCATGTGTCATGCGGCATCCGTGTCAATCCCGAATATTCGGAGGTGGAAGTAGAGCTCTATAACCCTTGTGCGCCGGGTACACGTTTCGGTGTAACGGCCGACCTGCTTCCGGAGCAGTTGCCCGAAGGTATTGAAGGTTTCCACTGTCATTGTCATTGTGAGTCGAATTCCTACGAGCTGGAACGCACGCTCCAGCATATCGAGGAAAAATTCAGTCGCTGGTTTCCTCAGTTGAAATGGTTGAATCTGGGTGGAGGTCACCTGATGACACGTGCCGATTATGACGTAGACTATTTGATTCGCTTGTTGCAGGGATTGAAATCACGCTATCCGCATCTGCAGATTATTCTGGAACCCGGTTCGGCTTTCACCTGGCAGACTGGTCCGCTGGTGGCATCGGTGGTAGATGTAGTAGAAAGCCGGGGGATACGGACAGCCATTCTGGATGTGAGCTTTACCTGCCACATGCCCGACTGTCTGGAGATGCCTTATCAGCCGCGGGTGCGTAATGCCGAATCTCTTCCGGCTGAGGCGGTGAAAACGGCGACTCGGGAAGACCATGTCTACCGCTTGGGAGGAAACAGTTGCCTGAGTGGCGATTATATGGGCAGCTGGAAGTTTGACCACGAACTGCAGGTAGGAGAGCGGATCGTATTTGAAGACATGATTCATTATACGATGGTCAAGACAAATATGTTCAACGGCATTCATCACCCTTCGATAGCCCTGCTCCATGCTGGTGGAGAACTGGAAGTATATCGCACCTTCCATTACGAGGATTATCGCGACCGGATGTGCTAATAAGTATAGTAAAAAATAGCCTTTAGAAAAACGCTTAGGCATTAGTGAAAAAACGCCTAAGCATTTTGATTCAAACGCAAGTGCGTTTGAGTTAAAACACAAGGACGTTTGGTTTGAAACGCAAGGACGTTTTCAGTCAAACGTCCTTGTGTTTTTTTTAGGTCGTTGAAATATGTTCTTTAAAACAGTTCTAAAAGCCTTTCGAAACGTTCATTTACAAGGAGTTTTAACTGGAAAAAGGGTAGGCAGATACCTTAATGGGGGCTGTGAGGCCAAAGAAGTTTGTCACTTTTTTCAAAAAAAGATAGTCGATAATTTTGGTAGTTTCGAAAAAAAGACTACCTTTGCACTCGCAATCGGGAAAATGATGAACGGTTGTAGAAGTAATGCGGAAATAGCTCAGTTGGTAGAGCATAACCTTGCCAAGG
>UMDO01003022.1_pt1 | contig 27164 bp, 20 predicted proteins | sample 1964511 | NCBI WGS metagenome assembly UMDO01 (sample SAMEA4835996, study PRJEB28245) | human gut metagenome | biome: gut microbiome; material: fecal sample | place: Denmark | collected 2008 | reverse complement strand
TCAATCAGCAGAGTGATTGACACGGGAGTGAACAGTAACGCCATAATCACTATAACTGGCAACCCATCCCCCCTTAGTCCAAAGCACTATACTAAAATTTTCTTAAATCTCTCGTATGCTTCGTCCCAAGCTTCCTTATCCTGTGGCTCGTAGATCTTGATATCCTGAGAACGTTTGATAATTTCTCTTGCTTCTTCGATAGATTTGATATCTCCGGAAGCCATGAGCTGCAGTGCAATATTTCCGAGAACAGTCGCCTCGATCGGACCTGCACTTACTCTGCATCCACATGCATTTGCTGTGAACTGGCAAAGAAGAGCACTCTGTGTTCCACCGCCTACCATGTAGACTGTCTTATAATCTTTACCTGTACACTCTTTAATCTCTTCCATCGCATGACGATATTTCATTGCAAGACTCTGGTTGATGCAACGAACAACTTCTCCGACTGTTTCCGGAACAGGCTGTCCTGTCTTCTTGCAGAATTCACGGATTCTTGTCGGAATATCTCCGGCAGGTGTGAATTCCGGTGCATCCGGATCAATAAAACTCTGAAGTGCCGGAGCTTCTTTTGCCATAATCTCAAGCTCGCCAAATCCGTACTCATTTCCTTCACGGATCCACTGACGACGGCTTTCCTGAATACACCACAATCCAATGATATTCTTAAGGAAGGAAATCTTTCTTCCATATCCACCTTCATTCGTGATGTTGTAATGCTCAGATTTCTCATTGATAATAGGTTCTGCAAGCTCTGTTCCAAGCAGTGACCATGTTCCACAACTCAGGAAGATAAAATCTTCTTCTGATGTTGGTACAGATACAAGTGCGCTCTGCGTATCATGTCCTGCAACAGCCATAACATCAATCTTATCCAGACCAAGCTCTGTACAGATTTCATCTGTAAGAGTGCCGATCTTTGTACCTGTAGGTACGATTTCCGGGAAAATATGTTTCGGAATTCCCAGTGCTTCGATCACTTCATCTGACCACTCGCCCTTTTTCGCATCAAGAAGCTGTGTTGTAGAAGCGATAGAATACTCAGCTTTTTTCTCCCCTGTAAGGAAGTAGTTGAAAAGGTCTGGCATCAAAATCATCTTGTCAGCTTTCTCAAGAAGCTCTTTTCTTGTCTTTACAAGAGAAAGGAGCTGGAATGCTGTGTTGAGATCCATGAACTGATTTCCTGTGATCTGGTAGAATTTCTCTTTATCGATCAGTTTGAAACTTTCTTCGATCATTCCTTCTGTACGTGCATCACGGTAATGTACAGGGTTTTCAAGAAGTCTTCCTTCCTCGTCGATCAGTCCAAAATCAACTCCCCATGTGTCGATACCGATACTTTCGATCTTTCCACATTTCTTTGCTTTGATCAGACCCTGTTTGATTTCAAAAAATAATCTCAGTACATCCCAGTACATTGATCCATTCAAAATAACCGGATCGTTAGAAAAACGGTGAAGTTCTTCAATGCTGATCTTGTCACCATCAAAAGTTCCGCACATTGCTCTTCCGCCTGAAGCACCAAAGTCAAATGCTAATACTTTTTTCTCCATAATCTTCCTCTTTTCTTAATACTCTTTTAGTCGGTATTAAAACGGGGGCCCTGCATAGGCAGACCCCCCGCATTCTTTGTTCTAGCTCTGTATCGAAACTGTATTTACAGTCTTTTTACATTTCCTAACAAAAGGACTCCTTCTTATTTGTAAAGTGGTCCGTAGTTCTTACAAGCTCTGAAGTCAGCGCCTTCTTTATCCATTCCAAATGCATTCCATGCTGCCGGACGGTAGATATCTTTCTCCGGTACGTTGTGCATAGATACTGGAATACGAAGCATTGAACACATTGTGATCAGGTCAGCTCCGATGTGTCCATAGGAGATAGCACCGTGGTTAGCTCCCCAGTTGTTCATTACATCATAAGCTGTCTTGAATGCTCCCTCTTTACCATCACATCTTGGAGCAAACCATGTACATGGCCATGTGTAGTCTGTACGTTTCCAAAGCTTATCAGATACTTCTTCCGGAAGTTCAAGTGTCCATCCTTCTGCAATCTGAAGAACCGGTCCAAGGCCTTTTACAAGGTTAAGACGGATCATTGTAGCTGGCATCTGAGCACGTGTCTCGTAACGGCTTGAGTATCCGCCTCCACGGAAGTATCCGTTGTCAGCCATGCACCACTCTGTAGCATCCATGATTGCTTTCTGGTCTTCTTCTGTAACGTTCCACCATTCTTTCATAACGCCGTTACCATTCTCGTCTTTAGCAACACCAGATGCATCAAGACAAGCTGCTCCAGAGTTGATCAGGTGAAGGAATCCACCGTTCTCTTTAGCAACACCCTCGAGGTCATATCCTGTAGCTTTCTTAACTGCCTCTGGGCTCCAGTATGTACGAACATCAGCGAAGATCTGAGCACGTCCTGTAAGAAGTTTCATGAACATCATTCCAAGTCCGTTGAGAACGTCGTTCTCTGTAGCAAGGATGTATGGCTCACGAGCTCCGTTCCAGTCGAAAGATGTATTCAGAACTGCCTCTGCGAAGTCTCCGTTCGGATAGAAGTCTGTCCACTGTCTCTGTCCCTGGAATCCAGCTGCCAGAGCGTTGTGTCCGATTGCTTCCTCTGAGAATTTCTCGTCAAGGTTCTTATTTCCGTTCATAAGGTCTTTGATGATAACTGCCATCTTAACAACGAACTCGAACTGCTCCTCTTTCTCCTCTGGAGAAGCCTGAAGCTCTTCTGGGTTCTTATCCCAACCAATCTTGCAAGTCTCTTTTGCCCATTTAAGAGCTTTCTCGAACTCAGCCTTGTCATAGATTTCTTCTGACATACGACGGATGATTTCCACCTCGTCAACAGACTCTACACGCATTCCAAGGTAAGACTCGATGAAATCAGAATCGATGATAGATCCACCGATACCCATTGTAACAGATCCAATCTGAAGGTAAGATGTTCCTCTCATGGATGCTGCTGCAACAGCTGCACGTCCGAATCTGAGAAGTTTCTCTTTAACGTCTTCCGGAATTGTTGTGTCGTCAGCTTCCTGAACGTCATGTCCGTAAATTCCGAATGCCGGAAGTCCCTTCTGTGCATGTGTAGCAAGTACAGATGCAAGGTATACAGCTCCTGGTCTCTCTGTTCCGTTGAATCCCCATACAGCTTTGATTGTCTGTGGATCCATATCCATTGTCTCAGCTCCGTAGCACCAGCAAGGTGTAACTGTAACTGTGATATCTACGCCTTCTCTTCTGAACTTATCAGCACAAGCAGCACTCTCACCTACACGTCCGATTGTTGTGTCAGCGATAACAACTTTAACCGGCTCACCATTTGAATATCTTAAGTTCTCCTCAAACAGTTTTGCTGCAGATTTTGCCATGTTCATTGTCTGCTCTTCAAGAGATCCTCTTACGTCAAGAGCTCCTCTACGTCCATCGATTGTCGGTCTGATACCAATTACTGGATAAGATCCTACTAATCTTCTTTCTGCCATAATTACATTCCTCCTTAATTGTTTGCCTTGCTCTGCTTATCTTCCTTCGCAGAACCGCTTCTTTGAGTATCATTATAGTTCTTTCCTTTCTTTTTGTCTTGTGGTATACTAGAATAAAAATATAAAGATATTCACCTTTTATACAACAAAGTACAATTTATAAACATATATTTCCACATATATGTTTGTTTTACACTATTTAGATTTTTAAAGGAGATTATTGCATGAAATACATCAATTACAGAGAAGAACGTAATCACGGAACCATTGATTTTCCAATTGAATTTTATCATGTTACGCCGAATCATCCACGGTATGAAATGTCTTATCACTGGCACATCGAATATGAACTTATTCGTGTTTTAAAAGGGAAATTACTTATGTCAATTGGTGAAAATGAATTTACTGCAGTAGCCGGCGACCTTATTTTTATAAAAGGAGGGCTTCTTCATGGTGGAATTCCTAAGGATTGTGTCTATGAATGCCTTGTTTTTAACCTTGAATCGCTCATGGCAGTAAATCATGCCAGCGAACGTCTGCTTAAGAAGATCGGAAGTGACACTCTGACTATCCCTTCCCTTATCAAAGCACCCGTAAAGAATTTAGAGCATATCACCTCCATGATGTTTGAACATATCAAAAAGCGTACTGAAGGGCACGAGCTTATGGTGATTGGTACTCTGTACGAATTCTTAGGCTATATTCTGGAAAATAAATTGTATGAAAACGTTCGAATCATCAGTCAAAAGGATAGCCGAAAAATAGAACATTTAAAGAAAGCTCTTGAAGTGATTGAAAACCATTATGCTGACTGTATCACACTGGAAGATCTGTCTCAGGCCGCCGGTATGAATTCAAAATATTTCTGTCGCTACTTTAAAGATATGACCCATAGAACTCCTGTTGACTATCTGAATTACTATAGAATAGAACAAGCTTGTTTCAAGCTCGTTACTTCGAATGAATCAATCACAGACATCGGACTTAGCTGTGGATTTAACGATGTAAGCTACTTTATCAAAACATTTAAAAAATATAAAGGAATGACACCGAAGAAATATCTTCGCGCACCACTGTAATCAAAAATTGCGAAACAGGTTAACATCCATTATTTTTTCACGCAAAAGGAGATCCCCTTACGGAGATCTCCTCTTTTCATATCTCATTTACTCATGAAATATCCTTATTTATCTTCTTTTTCTGCAGCGTATACAGTTACCAGTTTGTTCAGGTAATCATATCTCTCCATAGCTTCCTGCTCATTGAGAGCGAAGAGCTTGTCAGCCTTAGCCGGGTTAGCTCTCTTCAGTGCGTTGTAACGTACTTCACCATTCAGGAAGTCCTGGTATCCTTCTGCCTTCGGAGCCTTGCTGTCAAGTGAGAACTTGTCTCCCTCTGCAGCCGGGTTGTAACGGAAGTTATTCCAGTATCCGCACTCTACTGCCAGCTGTTCCTCTGTCTGAGCTTTGCTCATACCCTTCTTGATACCATGGTTGATACATGGAGCATAAGCAATGATCAGTGATGGTCCCGGATAAGCCTCAGCCTCAGCGATTGCCTTAACTGTCTGGTTGAAGTCAGCACCCATAGCAATCTGAGCTACGTATACGTATCCGTATGTCATAGCCATTCCTGCAAGGTCTTTCTTCTTAGTCTCTTTTCCGCCTGCTGCGAACTGAGCTGTAGCACCAGTCTTAGTAGCCTTAGAGGACTGTCCACCTGTGTTGGAGTAAACCTCTGTATCGAATACCATAATGTTGATATCTTTCTTGCTTGCAAGAACGTGGTCAACTCCGCCGTATCCGATATCGTAAGCCCATCCGTCTCCTCCGAAGATCCACTGGGATTTCTTAGCAAGGAAATCTTTGTTCTTCAGAACTTCTGCTCTCTCTTCGCAATCGCAATCGAGTGCTTCAAGAGCTGCAACAAGTTTGTCTGTAGCTGTTCCGTTTGTAGCGCCTACTGTATATGTCTCAAGATACTCAGCTGCTGCAGCCTTAACTGCCTCATCTGTAGTCTTCTCTGCGATCTTCTCAACTTTTGCTTTCAGTCTGTCTCTGATTGTATTCTGTGCAAGCAGCATACCGTATCCGAACTCAGCGTTGTCTTCAAACAGGGAGTTGCTCCATGCAGGTCCTTTACCTTCCGGTGTTACTGTGTAAGGTGTAGACGGTGAAGAGTTACCCCAGATAGAAGAACATCCTGTTGCATTTGCAATATACATTCTATCACCAAACAGCTGTGTGATCAGCTTAGCGTATGGTGTCTCACCACATCCTGCACAAGCTCCTGAGAACTCAAGGAGTGGCTGTTTGAACTGGCTTCCCTTAACTGTTGTCTCTTTGAATTTAGCAACAACTTCTGGTTTAACCGGAATCTCTCTACCAAAGTCGAAGAATGTCTGCTCTCCTGCATTAGCTTCCATGTTAGCCATTGTAAGAGCCTTCTCAACTTCGCCTGTCTCTTTATTCTTCTTTCCTGGGCAGACATTCACACAAGATCCACATCCTGTACAGTCGTAAGCGGATACTGTCATTGTGAACTTCATTCCCGGCATTCCGATCATATCAAGTGTCTTAAGTCCTTCTGGAGCCTGAGCAACTTCTTCCTCTGTCAGAGCTACCGGACGGATAACTGCGTGCGGACATACATATGCACAACGGTTACACTGGATACACTGATCTGGATTCCAAACCGGAATATCTACTGCGATACCACGTTTCTCATATGCAGATGTTCCTGACGGTGTAGATCCATCAACATAATCATTGAATGCAGATACAGGGAGTGTATTTCCTTCCTGAGCGTTAACTTTTGCCTGGATATTCTTAGCAAATGCAACTGCATCAGTTCTTCCGCCGTCTGCGATGTGTGGTGTAGCAAGTCCTTCATCAGCTGCATCTTTCCAGCTTTCCGGAACTTCTACTTCTACGACCTGTTTTGCACCAGCATCGATTGCATCGTAGTTCATCTGAACGATCTTGTCACCTTTTCTTCCGTAAGTAGCCTTAGCAGCTGCTTTCATAAGGTCAATAGCCTCTTCTTCCGGAATGATAGCTGCAAGTTTGAAGAATGCAGACTGAAGAACTGTATTGATACGTCCGCCAAGTCCGATCTCTTTACCAATCTTGATACCATCGATTGTGTAGAATTTAATTCCGTGGTTAGCGATATAAGCTTTTACCTGTCCTGGAAGATGCTCCTCAAGTCCTTCCATATCCCATGGGCAGTTCAGAAGGAATGTTCCTCCATCAACAAGTTCCTGAACCATGTTGTATTTGTTAACATAAGATGGGTTATGACATGCAACAAAGTTAGCCTGATGGATCAGGTATGTTGATTTAATCGGTTTCTTACCGAAACGAAGGTGAGACATTGTAACACCACCGGACTTCTTAGAGTCATAATCAAAGTAAGCCTGTGCATACATGTCTGTGTTATCACCAATGATCTTGATGGAGTTCTTGTTTGCTCCAACAGTACCATCTGCTCCAAGTCCCCAGAACTTACAGTTGATTGTTCCTTCTGGTGTTGTAACAAGTGGCTTACCAGCATCAAGTGAAAGATGTGTAACATCATCTTCAATACCGATTGTGAATTTAGCTTTCTCATCGTTGTGGTATACAGCAACGATCTGAGCAGGTGTTGTATCTTTAGAACCAAGTCCATAACGTCCTGTGTAAACCGGAACTGCATCGAACTTAGATCCTTTAAGTGCTGCAACAACATCCAGGTACAGTGGCTCGCCAAGTGCTCCTGGCTCTTTTGTTCTGTCAAGAACAGAAATCTTCTTAACTGTATCCGGGATAGCATCGATCAGAGCTTCTGCGCTGAATGGTCTGTAAAGACGAACTTTAACAACTCCGACTTTCTCTCCTGCAGCTGTCAGGTAATCGATTGTCTCCTCGATTGTGTCACAAACAGATCCCATAGCTACGATCACGTGCTCTGCATCTGCTGCTCCATAGTAGTTGAACAGTTTGTAGTCTGTTCCGATCTTCTCATTAACCTTATCCATGTACTTCTGAACGATTCCCGGAAGTGCATCATAGAATGGGTTACAAGCCTCTCTTGCCTGGAAGAAGATATCCGGGTTCTGAGCTGAACCTCTCTGGCATGGGTGGTTCGGGTTAAGTGCATGTGCACGGAACTCGTCGATTGCTTCCATGCTTACCATGTCTTTCAGATCTTCATAATCCCATGTCTCGATTTTCTGAATCTCGTGTGATGTTCTGAATCCATCAAAGAAGTTGATGAATGGAATCTTTCCTTCAAGTGCTGCACAATGAGCAACCGGAGTAAGGTCCATTACTTCCTGTACGCTGGATTCACAGAGCATAGCTGCTCCTGTCTGACGACATGCATAAACGTCAGAATGATCTCCAAAAATTGACAGTGCGTGGCTTGCAAGTGCACGGGCAGATACGTTGAATACTCCCGGAAGCTGCTCACCAGCAACCTTATATAAGTTAGGAATCATAAGAAGGAGTCCCTGAGAAGCAGTAAATGTTGTTGTAAGAGCACCTGCTGCTAATGATCCGTGTACAGCACCTGCTGCTCCGGCCTCGGACTGCATCTCTGTAACCTGTACAGTCTGTCCAAAAATGTTCTCCCTTCCTTCAGTAGCCCACTCATCGATATGCTCCGGCATAACGGATGAAGGCGTAATCGGGTAGATAGCTGCTACTTCTGTATATGCATAAGAAACGTGAGCTGCTGCCTGATTACCGTCCATGGTCTTCATTTTTCTTGCCATTTTTATTCCTCCTTAGGTGTTACATAGGTTTTACACTGAGTTAAGTATAATTAATTCACATGTAGTTTCATTATATCTCCAAAAGTCACAAAAGTCTAGAGTTATAAATATCCTCTTTTGTATATTTTCGTGTACAGAGCAGTATTTTGAGAATAGTTATCAGTGCTGTTATTGGGGATTATTAACTAAAACAGGCAGAAATAAAAAAAGCCAGAAGAGTACTTTCTGTTGAACATTAACTCTTCTGGCTTATGAATCACTATACTTTTTTCTTATCATTCTATCTGTTTTTAAACAACCGGTCATCCCACTTCGGTGGTTTTTTCCCTTTGATCTTTGTTGGCACCGGCTCATACTGATCCACTTTTTTCTTCTCATTTCTTTTTCTGCAATGCCTTCTGCAATAGATCAGCATAATTCCTGTCACAATCACCAGGCAACCTGCCAAAAGTTCTGACACCGGAAATCCGATTCCCGGAAGAACAAGCTGATCTGTTCTAAGCCGCTCGATCCACACGCGTCCTGCCCCATAACCAAACAGGTACATAAGAAAGAGCTCACCTTCATATTTCTTATGTTTCCTATACAGAAACAATATAATAAGAAGTCCGGCACACCATAATGATTCATACAAAAATGTCGGGTGTACCTGAATATAACTGACTCCGTCAATTCTCTGCATGTTCTCGCGCATAAGTTCTGTGATATCTCCCGGTCTTACAGCATCAACCGGAAGCCTCATTGCAAACAGACAATCCGTGTATTCTCCAAATGCTTCCCTGTTAAAGAAATTCCCCCAACGTCCAAGCATCTGACCATTCAGAAGCGCCAGTGCAATTGTATCCAAAATCTGAAATGGTGATTTTTTCTTAACAGCAGCCATCACAAAAACTGCGATCACTGCTCCGATCACGCCACCATAAATTGCCAGTCCACCTTCTCTGAGGTTAAAGATAGACAACAGATTATCTTTATATAAATCCCAGGAGAAAATCACGTAATAGATTCTTGCACCCGCAATTCCTGCGATCACTCCGACAATTCCCATATCCAGATAGTCTTCCGGATTTTGTCCTGTTCTTTTTGCCTCCGCTGTGGCAATCAGAAATCCAATCAAAATTGCTGCACCGATGATCATGCCGTAGTAAGCAATGGAAAAACCAAAAATGCTGATGCTTTTTCCTACATGATCCAGATAAATCCCTAAATTCGGAAAGCTGATATTGTAATGCATATTATGTTATTTCCTTTCATATCCACAGAAATCAGGAACAAATCTAGTTGTCCCTGATTCCTGTTTTTACTGCTTTTCCAATTAGAAAACAATGAATCTAACCGGTTTTTAAGCATATTCCCTATATCTGTTAAACGTTAAATCTGAACAGCATGATATCTCCGTCCTGAACGACATAGTCTTTTCCTTCCAGACGAACTAATCCTTTTTCCTTCGCTGCCGCATGAGTTCCACATGCCATCAGATCATCATAACTTACTACTTCCGCACGGATAAATCCACGTTCAAAGTCTGTATGGATCTTACCAGCTGCCTGTGGTGCCTTAGTTCCCTTCTTGATTGTCCATGCACGAACTTCCGGCTCACCTGCTGTCAAATAACTGATCAGTCCAAGAAGATGATAGCTTGCCTTGATCAGCTTCTCAAGTCCGGATTCTTCCAATCCAAGATCTTCAAGGAACATAGCCTTCTCATCATCATCTAACTGAGAAATTTCCTCTTCAATCTCAGCACATACAACAAACACTTCGCAGTTTTCTTTTTTTGCATACTCACGAACAGCTTTAACGCCTTCATTATTCGCACCATCATCCGCAAGATCATCCTCAGATACATTTGCTGCAAAGATTACCGGTTTTGCTGTCAGAAGATTATACTCTGCAAGCCATGCCTGCTCATCCTCATCCTCTGTCACAAAGCTCTTCGCCATCTTATTCTCTTCCAGATGCGCTTTCAGACGGTTCTGAAGATCCAGCTCTTTCGCCGCCATCTTATCGTTTCTTGAAAGCTTCACTGTCTTGGAGATTCTTCTTTCAAGAACCTCAAGATCTGAGAAGATCAGCTCAAGGTTGATTGTCTCAATGTCACGCAGCGGATCAATGCTTCCGTCTACGTGGACAATATTCGTATTCTCAAAGCATCTTACTACATGAACGATTGCATCAACCTCACGGATGTTGGCAAGGAACTGATTTCCAAGTCCTTCTCCCTTGGATGCTCCCTTTACAAGTCCTGCAATATCAACAAACTCGATTGCTGCCGGAATGATCTTCTTTGTATGATACATCTCTCCAAGCACATCCAGTCTCTTATCCGGAACTGTTACGACACCGACATTTGGGTCAATTGTACAGAATGGATAGTTTGCAGATTCTGCACCGGCCTTTGTCAGTGAATTGAACAGTGTACTTTTTCCTACGTTCGGTAATCCCACGATTCCAAGTTTCATTTTCTCTATTTCCTCCTTAAAACCTTGATTTCTAAAGCTAAATCCACAAGGTCTATTTCTCTTATTTTCTGTTATGTGACTCTTTCACAAAAAGAAGCCCCAAAATAGCATCTAATATTATACTATAATGGGGCTTGAATTTCAATCTCTCGTCTCCATCAAAATCACTTTTCCAAACACGAAAGAGATCTTCACTTCATCTTCACCTTCTGCAAACTCATTACTCACACATAAGCTGTCTCCTGATGAGAGCAAATGATTCTGCAATGGATATTTTGCACCGCTGATACAGAAATCCTCAACCGGAAGTTGCATCGGAAATACTGAAAAATACTTTCCGAAAGCTTCTTCTCTGCGAATTGCGATTCCATGATCAAGCAGACGAATTCTATTATGACTGTCTAAGATCATCGCCTGAGATCCTGCTTCAAGCGCAATATTCAGGCACTGAACATTAGCCCAGAAATGATCCAGACGATTTCCTGTTCCTCCAAGAATCCAGATTTCTTTTCTTCTGAGTCCAAGACACATACGAAGTGCAATCTCCGTATCAGACGCATCCTTTACCGGATTGAACTCCCGGATCGGTACACTTGCTTCTTTTCTATAATAATCGATCACTTCTTCCGGTACACTGTCAAAATCTCCCACAATGTAATCCGGCTTGATCTTATGTTCATAAAGAAATGCGAGTCCTTTATCTACTCCGATAATAAATTCTGTCTCTTCTGCCTCAAGAATTGGAAGGACAAAATCTTCTTCCAGCATTCCCCCGCTCACAATAACTGTTCTCTTACACATTGCCGTTTAAAATCTCCATAAACTTTGCTGTATTATCTTTGATATCACCTTTAAAAACGCCTGAACCTGAGACCATTACATTCGCTCCGGCTGCAAGTACTTCTGCCACGTTTTTATGATATATTCCACCATCTACTTCAATATCAGTTGTAAGTCCTTTTTCATTCAGAAGGTTTCTCAATTCACTGATACGCTCCAGTGATTCCGGAATAAATGCCTGTCCGCCAAATCCCGGTTCTACAGACATGATCAGAAACATCTCTGCCTGATCCAGATATGGAAGCAGTACATCAACCGGTGTCTTTGGTTTAATAGAAATTCCCACTTTCGCTCCTGCTGCATGGATTTTATCAATTGTTGCCTGCAGATCTTCACATGCTTCATAATGAACTGTAACGATATCTGCTCCTGCTTTCACGAATTCTTCCACATAACGGATCGGTTCTGTCACCATGAGATGAACATCCAGTGTCTGTGTTGTTGCTCCCTTGATTGATGCGAGAACAGGCATTCCAAAAGAAATGCTTGGAACGAACATTCCGTCCATCACATCAAAATGAATATACTCTGCGCCTGCTTCTTCTGTTAATTTCAACTGTTCTCCTAAAATCTTGAAATCTGCTGAGAGAATAGATGGTGCCAAAATATTTTTCATAAACTTAATACCTCTTTCTTTCCTTTAGTTCACGGTACATCTCCGTATAATCTTCATATCTGATCTTATGGATCTTCCCTTCTTCAACTGCCTCTTTTACAGCGCATCCGGGTTCATGAATATGGTCACAGCCATTGAACTTGCACTGTCCTTCAAACGGTGTGAATTCCGGAAAATAATATTTTAAATCTTCTTTTTCGAAATCATTAACGTAAAGAGAACTGAATCCCGGAGTATCCATAATATAAGAATCTTCTCCAATCACGATCAGTTCGGAATGTCTTGTTGTATGTTTTCCACGGTCAATCTTCTTACTGATACTTCCTGTCTCCATCTTCACTTCAGACTGCAGAAGATTGATCAGGGATGATTTTCCAACGCCAGAAGGACCTGCAATCGAAGTTGTCTTTCCTTTTAAAAGTGATTTTAACTCACTGATATTTTCTTCTTCCTTCGCACTTGTGAAGATTACCGGATATCCGCATCCGGTATAAACTTCTTTCAATTCTGCAATTTCAGGATGACTGGCAATATCCGTCTTATTAAAACATAATACGACAGGTATCTCTTTTCGTTCCATCATGACAAGAAAACGATCCAACAGATTATAATGTGGTTTCGGTTTTGTCACCGCAAACACAACCAGTGCCTGATCAATATTGGCTACTGCCGGACGAATCAACTCATTCTTTCGCGGCAGGATCTCTGTGATATTCCCTGTCATTTCTTTTTCATCAAGTACCTCGATCACAGCATCATCACCGACTAACGGCTTGATTCCGTCTTTTCGAAAAGCACCCTTTGCTTTACATTCAAAAATTCCGGATTCTACTACATTCACGTAGTAGAATCCGGCAATCCCTTTTATTATCTTTCCCTGCATACACTTGCTCTCTGTTATCATTGATTCGTGTTCTCTTCTGTTCCGGAATCATTTCCGGAATTTCCACTATCCGGGGCTGATGGTTGAGATCCTTTGCTGACCATATACTGGACAGTTGTTCCTTTTTCCACCTGTGTACCGCTGCTGACAGACTGATAGAATACCTGTCCTTTTGGATATTCATCACTATAATCTTCACCAATATACTCCGGTGTAAGTCCTGCCTGTTTCAGCAGTTTCTCGGCTGTGTTTTTATCTTTATAGGACAGATCCGGCACAGTAACCACCGTCATCTTTGGTCCTTTGCTCACCACATATCCAATCGTTGTGCCCTTGGATACTTCTTTTCCGGCATCTGTATCCTGTGAGATAATATATCCTTCTTCTACAGTATCACTGTAATCTTCAGTTGCATTTCCGGACAAGCCTGCCTGTGAAAGTGCTGCTTCAGCATCCGACTGGGACTTTCCGGTAAGTTTAGGAACTGTTGCCGGCTGATTTCCCTTGCTTATTACAAGAGTAACCGTTGTTCCTTCTTTTACTTCTGCACCTTCACTCGGACTGACAGAAACAACTTCTCCCTGCTCCACATCATCACTGTAAACAGGATCACCTTTCTTCACAACAAGGTTCTTCGCCTGAAGTGCTTTTTCTGCATCAGCTTCCGACATTCCAACAACATTTGGAATGGTTGTTGTTTTTGCTTCCTCACCGGAACTAATCACAACATTGACTGTTGTATGCTTCTTTACTTTCTTTCCATCAGCAGGATCCTGGCTGATAATCTTTCCTTTTGCAACAGTATCGGAAGGCGCAGTTGACTTATGGATTCCGAGATCATATTTGTTCAGTTCTTTCTGAGCTTCCTCATATGTCTTGCCTGTCACATCCGGTACTTTTACCATCTCTGAATCTGTTTGCTGTGTAGTCGTTCCTTTTCCACCTTTAAATACGCCCACTGCATTTCCTACAAGGAACATGATCAAAAGTGCGATCACAACACCGGCAACAACCATAAGAATCTTCATGATCTTCTTCGTGTCTTTATTCACTTCATTCTTCTTACGGCGATCATCATAACGGTCTTTGCGGCGGTCGTCGTAATCATCATCATAGCGGCTTCTGCGGCGATCATCATAATCATCGTCATCATCATAACGACTTCTGCGACGGTCGTCATAGTCATCATCATCATCATAACGGCTTCTGCGGCGGTCGTCGTAATCGTCATAATCATCGTCATAGTCATCCTCGTAATCGTCGTCATAATCATCATTATAATTCTGACGTCTCTTCATACGATTCAGTTCATCCTGTGACATAACAACCGTGGTCCGTCCTGTATCCTGGGATGCTGCCGGTATACGTTTTGTCACACCATCAAGAACTACAAAATCTCCATCCGGATCTACCAGTGAGTGCTTCAGATCCTGAAGCAGTTCCTCACAACTCATATATCGTTTATTCGGCAGTTTCTGTGTACATTTCATAATAATGCACTCCAGACTGTACGGAATATCCGGTACTTCTTCTGCTGGAGACTTGATCACTTCATTCAAATGTTTCAAAGCAACCGTCACTGTCGAATCTCCGTCAAACGGAACATGCCCGGTGATCATCTCATACATCGTGATACCTGCTGAATAGATATCACTCTTCTCATCTACAATACCGCCTCTGGCCTGTTCCGGAGATGTGTAATGTACAGATCCCATCACCGTTGTTGTTACTGCCTGCGTTGCCGTTGATGTCGTAGCCCGCGCGATTCCGAAATCAGTAACCTTAACCTTTCCATCTTTGGAAATAATAATATTCTGCGGCTTAATATCCCGGTGAATGATATGGCAGTTATGCGCTGCCTGAATGCCTGTCACCATCTGAATAGAAATACTGATCGTCTCTTTTGCTGAAAGCTTTCCTTTCTTCTGAATGTAATCCTTCAGCGTAATTCCTTCTACAAGCTCCATGACCATATAATAAAGACCACGATCCTGTCCTACATCATAGACATTGACTACGTTTGGATGCATCAATCCTGCTGCTGCCTGAGCTTCGCTTAAAAACTTCTTAATAAACGTCTCATCCGAACGATATGTGCTCTTCAACACCTTGATCGCAACAAAACGATTCAGCTTATGGTCCTTGCCTTTATAGACATCTGCCATTCCGCCAGAACCGATACGACCAAGTATCTCGTATCGTTTCCCTAAAAATACTCCTTCTTTAATCATACACTCACCTCATCTGCAAATGGCTCAAACAATACCACTCCGATGTTATCTGTTCCTCCATTCTCTTTTGCTGCTTCCACCAGCATCTCACCTGCCTCGACGATATCCCGGCTTCCCTGAACAATATGGAAAAGTTCTTCATCTTCCACCATATTACTTAATCCGTCTGTACACATCAGAATGATGTCTCCCCGTTTCAGACGGTGTTCATAAAAGTCCACATCCACATCAGCTTTTGCACCGATCGCTCTTGTGATAATATTCTTATCCGGATGATGCTTCGCTTCTTCCGGCTTAATTCCACCGAGACGAACCATCTCTTCTACAAGAGAATGATCCTTACTTAGCTGTTGGATTCCCTGATTGATCAGATACAGACGGCTGTCTCCCACATTGGCAAAATACAGCATCTGTTCTTTCACAGTAGCGGCAACAACCGTTGTTCCCATCCCCTTCAGATGTTCGTCACTGGATGCTTCTTTGATAATCTCACGATTGGCAGACTTGATTGCTTTCACAAGAACACGTTCGATATCCTCTCCCTCGCTCTTCGCAATCTCTTTGATCATCACTTCCACCGTACACTTGGAAGCATAATCTCCTGCCTGATGGCCACCCATACCATCCGCTACCACGAACAGGTTCTGGAGAATACCCAGTGGTTTTCCCGTCGTAAAGACGTAGTCCTGATTTACCTGTCGCACCATTCCAACATCTGTAATTGAAAATGTCTTCATACCTTCTATTCTCCTTCAGTTTCTACGTAGCGGCGCCTGAGCTGACCGCAGGCTCCGTCAATATCAGAGCCCATTTCCCTTCTTATAGTAACATTTATTCCGCTTTTTTCAAGTTTATTTTTGAAATTCAAAGCACTTTTCCGGCTTGGACGAACAAAATCACGCTCTTTTAACGGGTTGACCGGTATCAGATTGATATGACAGTTCTTATGCTTTAATAAATGAATCAGTTCCTGTGCATCTTCATCCGTATCATTCACACCATGTACAAGACTGTACTCAAAGCTCACTCTCCGGCCGGTTTCTTTGAAATATTCGTCACAGGCTGCGAGTACTTCTGTGATATCATATTTATTTGCAACTGGCATCAATTTTCTTCGTTTTTCCTGATTGGAACCGTGAAGCGAAAGTGCAAGTGTAATCTGTAAATGCTCTTTCGCCAGTTCTTTCATCTTTGGAACTATTCCACAGGTTGATACGGTGACATTTCTCTGACTGATGTTCAGTCCATGCTCATCTGTAAGTAAATGAATAAACTTCAGGAAATTATCGTAATTATCCATCGGTTCTCCGGTTCCCATGATCACCACATTCGAAACCCTCTCACCACTTATCTTCTGAATCTGATAGATCTGTCCAAGCATCTCAGACGGAGAAAGATTTCTCACCAGACCTCCGATCGTTGATGCACAGAATGCACATCCCATCCTGCAACCGACCTGGGAGGAAATACAGACAGAATTTCCATGCTTATATTTCATAAGAACACTTTCGACTACATTTCCATCATAGAGACGGAACAGGAACTTGTTCGTACCGTCAATCTGGGAAATCTGTCTCTCCAGCATAACAACCGGGAGAATCTCATAATTCTCTTCCAGTTTTTCCCTCAAAGCCTTTGAAAGATTCGTCATCTCATCAAAATGATCTACCAGCTTCACATGCAGCCATTCATAAATCTGTTTTGCACGAAATGCTTTTTCTCCGATCGTCGCCATCTCTTTCTGTAATTCTTCATATCCATAAGCACGGATATCCTTCTTCATCTTAAAGTTTTCCTCCTGTATTTCGTTTTTTCTGTGAGTTATTCACATTATTTGCCTGTTTTTTCTATTTTTTCACATTTCCTGAAAATCATGCTTTTTTCTTTAATCTTGCAATAAAGAATCCGTCACAATCGTGAACTCCCGGGAAGAATTGGATACATCCCTTCTCGATCACATCACTTCGTAACTCCTTGCAAAGATTTTCTGTGATATCGTCCAGTTCAAATTGTGGGTATTCTTTCAAGAACCAGTGTACATTGTCCATGTTTTCTCCCGGATTTACGGTACATGTGCTGTACAGCAATGTGCCGCCATCCTTGACGATTGCTTGTGCGCAAGTCAGAATCTTTCTCTGCAAATCTGCAAGTTCTTCAAGATCTTCCGGTTGTACGCGATATTTCAGATCTGGTTTTTTGCCAAGAACGCCAAGACCTGAACATGGAAGGTCTGCAATCACAAGATCCGCTGTTTCCTTATCATACTCATCAAATACAGAGGCGTCCTTGCATACAGCACAAATATTTCCAAGTCCGGAACGATCGATATTCTGCCAAATCAGATCTGTCTTATATTCGGTCAGATCTCTTGCTTCAACCCGTCCTGTCTTTTCTTCTGTTCTGTCCTCTCTCGCCGCCACTTCATCTGCCAGCTGAAGCTTCTCTGCCACATGAAGTGATTTTCCTCCCGGTGCTGCACAGACATCAATTACATGATCGCCGGCTTTTGGATCTGCCAGTTCTCCGACAAACATAGAACTGATATCCTGTACTGCAAAGAGTCCTTCCTGAAAACTTTCCAGACCTTCCAGATAATCATAATCTGAAAGATAAAACGCATAAGGGAGATACGGATGTGCTTCTACTTTCGCTCCTTCTGCTTCCAATTTTTCTTTCAATACTTCCGGTGTAACCCGGTTCAGACAACAGCGGATCGTAATCGGCTTCTCTTTCTGAAAATCTGCTGCCATCTTCTCTGTGATCTCTTCCCCATATTCTTTTTTCCATAAAGAAAGAATCCATTCCGGGACAGAATATTTCACAGACAATCTCTGTACATCTTCTTTTGGATACTCGATCTCGTCCATCTTGCGGACAACATTTCTCAGAACTCCATTCACATATCCCCGCAGACCTGAAAATCCTTTTCGAACCGCAAGCTTTACTGCCTCACTGCACACCGCATGATCCGGTACGCTATCCATATATTTCAGCTGATAGACACTGCTACGAAGAAGATTACGGATGACCGGTTTCATCTTCTTAACCTTTGTCTTAGAAATCTGATTCAAAATATAATCAATTTCTATCATATGTTCCAGAGTACCTTCCACAACTCTGGTGATAAATGCACGCTCACGTTTCTCAAGATATTGATATTTTGACAGAACATCGCCAAGAATCTTATGACTATATGCTCCATTCTCTGTTATTTCCATCAAAATCTCAAGAACAACCTCGCGTTCATTGATCTGCTTTCCCATAAATAATCTCCTATTCTCCGCATTTTTCTTTCTATCTGCTGTCAGTCAGTTACTGTTCACACGATGTGCGACCAGCAACGTCAGTCATTCCTTCTTCGTCCATTTGTCAGGATCAACAAACGTAAAAGCTGTAAAATCATTGCGGCCGCACTTGCCACATATGTCATTGCTGCTGCCCGAAGTACCTTCTTCACTCCACCAACTTCGTCTTCACGGAGCATTCCTGAATTTCCAAGTACCTTCACCGCTCTTCTGGAAGCATTGATTTCCACCGGAAGTGTTATAAGATGAAATGCCACAGCTACCATAAAGAGCAGAATTCCGATATCAATAAGGAAGCTGGACATCTGGCCATTCATAAACAGGCCGATAATGATCAACGGCCAGGAAATCATGGAACCGAAATTTACGACCGGCACAAGTGCCCCACGGATTGATAAAGGTGCATACCCTTCAAAATGCTGTACTGCATGACCACACTCATGTGCCGCAACTCCGATTGCTGCTACAGAAGTTGAATTATAAACCGGATCAGAAAGTGCCAGTGTCTTGTTTCTCGGATCATAATGATCGGTCAGATTTCCCGCGATATGAGTCACCTGCACATCATAGATTCCATTTCTTCTGAGGATCTGTTCTGCCGCTTCTCGTCCTGTCATCCCCGAATAACTGCGGATCTTCGAATATTTTGCAAATGTTCCTTTCACCTGGGATGATGCGAGCAGGCTGAGAACCACACCGATCAGTACCAGTATATAAGTCCAGTCATAATAAAATCCATAATACATACTAAAACTACCTCCTGTTATCTATCTGCAGTCCCCCTCCAGAAGTCCTCTTATTCCTGTGTGAATTTAACTCCGCTTTCAATTGTGTATCCCCTTAAGAAAGCTCCTGTATCCATTCTCTTTTTCCCCGGAATCTGAAGTTCCAGTATTCGTAAGACGCCATCCCCTGTCTGAACAGTAAAGGAATCTTTCTCTACACTCAACACTGTTCCAGGCTCTGCTTTTACCGTGCCATCAGCCTCTGCTTTTGCTCTCCAGATCTTCACTACCTTTTTGTCCCAATGTGTGTAAGCACTTGGCCAGGAATTCAGGCCACGCACCAGACGTTCGATCTGTACTGCGGATGTATTCCAGTCAATATTTCCAAGCTTCTTATCGAGCATTCTGGCATATTCTGTCGGGCTTTCTCCCTGCTTCTCGAAAGTTGCCGTATGATCTTCAATAGCTTTCAGAGTCTCTACACAAAGCTTTGCTCCTGCCTCTGCAAGCTTATCATGAAGGCTTTCTCCTGTCTCATCTTCTGTGATCGGCACTTCAACCTTCTGGATCATGTCGCCTGTATCCAGTCCTTCGTTCATCTGCATTGTTGTAACACCTGTCACTTCCTCGCCATTGATGATAGACCACTGGATTGGCGCGGCACCACGGTATTTCGGAAGTAGAGATGCGTGTACATTAATACATCCGTATGGTGTCATCTCCAGAATTTCTTTCGGAATGATCTGACCAAATGCAATGACAACCATCACATCTGCATTGTATTTTCTCAGTTCTTCTACACATTCCGGATCACGGATCTTCTTTGGCTGATAAACCGGAATCCCATGTTTCAGCGCAGCTTCTTTCACCGGAGTTGGCTGCATCTCTTTACCGCGTCCCTTTGGTTTATCTGGCTGGCTCACTACGAGACATACCTCATGCCCTGCTTCCACCAGTGCCTCCAGTGTTCCCACGGAGAAGTCCGGTGTTCCCATGAAAATTATTCTCATCAATTATTCCTCCACTTCGTATTCCATATCTTCCTCGTTGTAGGCCGGTGAATCATGCAGTTCTCCTTCTACTTTCTCTACATAAAGGTGTCCTCCCAGGTGATCGATCTCATGACAGAACGCTCTTGCAAGAAGTTCTTCTCCTTCTATCTCAAACTCCTCCATATTTTCATTAAGTGCACGTACTTTTACATAATTCGGACGAGTTACGATTCCCCATTTTCCCGGCACACTTAAGCAACCTTCTTCGCCTGTCTGCTCACCGGATGTCTCAACAATCTCAGGATTGATCAAAACGATCGGACCTTCTCCGACATCAATCACTACAATCTGTTTGAGAATACCAACCTGCGGTGCTGCAAGACCCACCCCCATCTTCTCATACATCGTATCAAGCATATCTTCAATTAAAATCTTTGTACGAAGTGTCATCTTCGTCACTGGTTTACACTGTTTTTCAAGAACATCATCGCCCATCTCTCTTACTTCTCTGATTGCCATTATTCTTTCCTCTCTTTTCTATAAATTCATCGGGTTAAAATCGAATTGGATTCTCATTTTCTGAAACCCTGAGTTAATTTCTATATATTGTTCCATCCTGTCTTTTAATACAACTAAGGTTCGGTATTCCGGCGCTTTTACGTAAATCACTCTCCGGTAAATATCTTTGATCTTATCCACTCCCGGACTTGCCGGGCCGATCACATCGAGCTGTGCCTGACCTTTGATCCGCAAAATGTATTCCTTCAGATACTTGCACGCTTTCTCTAAAAGTACCTCATCTTCACATGCTGCAAGTACTGCCATCAGGTTCTCCACCGGTGGATATCCCATCAGACTGCGGTAACGGATTTCTTTCTCATAGAATGCTTCATAATCCTGCGCTGCTGAAGCCTCGATTGCATAATGCTCCGGATCGTAAGTCTGAATCACGACCTCACCCGGTCTGTCACCTCTTCCGGCACGGCCTGCTGCCTGTGTCAAAAGCTGAAATGTTCGCTCACCGGAACGATAATCATCTGTATAAAGAGACATATCTGCTGCCAATGCACCGACTAATGTGACCTTTGGAAAATCATGTCCCTTTACGATCATCTGTGTTCCCACAAGAATATCCGCCTCTTCATTCGCAAAGGCAGATAAAATCTGCTCATGGGAATCCTTTTTCTTCGTCGTATCCATATCCATGCGGAGTACTCTTGCCTGTGGGAATCTTGCCTTCACCATGTCCTCGATCTGCTGGGTTCCTGCGCGGAATTCTCCGATATAACGGGAACCGCATTCTGGACACTCCGTCACCTTCGGCTGTTCATAACCACAGTAATGACAGACCATTTTCCCGCCTTTGTGTACCGACAAGGATACATTACAGTACGGGCATTTCACTACATGGCCACATTCTCTGCAGGAAATAAAACCTGAATATCCTCTGCGATTCAAAAACAGCATGATCTGCTCTTTTGCATTCAGTCTGTCTTCAATCAGTTCCTGCAACTTCTCACTCAAGATGGAACGGTTTCCATTCTTCAGTTCCTTTCGCATATCAACTGTATGCACAGTCGCCATCTGCTGCATATGAGAACGATTCTTCATCTCGTAAAGCTGATACTCACCAAGCCTTGCCCGATACATTGCCTCCATTGACGGAGTTGCACTTCCGAGCACAACGCTTGCATCTTCTACTTCTGCCCTGTGGACTGCTACTTCTCTTGCATGATAACGTGGCACCTGCTCACTCTTGTAGGTTGGTTCATGCTCTTCGTCAATAACGATCAGACCCAAATCCGGAAATGGAGTAAAAAGTGCAGAACGTGGTCCGATCATCACATCGACCTCGCCCTTCTTCGCACGCATCATCTGATCGTAACGTTCTCCGGCAGACAGTCTTGAGTTCATGATAGAAACTCTGTCGCCGAAACAGCGGTAAAACCGCATCACTGTCTGATATGTCAGTGCGATCTCCGGAATCAGAACGATTGCCTGTTTTCCCTGGTCAACAACCGTGCGGATCATCTCCATATAGACTTCTGTCTTTCCACTTCCGGTCACTCCGTGAAGCAGATAAGTTCTCCTTGTTCCACACAGATAGTCTTGCCGGAACCCCTGGATCACATGCTGCTGTTCTTCCGTATAGATGATCTCCTGTTGTGATTTCTTTGCCTGTTTCACCGGATTACGGTATACCTGCTCTGACTCTATCTTCAACACGCCCTGCTCTTCCAATGCCCGGATCACAGGCAGTGTCACATTTAATTTTTTCGTCACCAGCTCATAATCCAGAATTGGGGCTTCCTTCAAAGCTTCCAAAAGCCTTGCTCTTGCTTTCTGATTCTTCTTCTGATAAAAAGCCAGCTTCTCCTGACTCTCTTCCTCAGTAAGCAGCAAACGGAGATGTTTCTTTACCTTCGCATTCTCCTTCTGCTTGATTGGCAGCACTGTCTTAAGCGCCTGGATCATCGTTCCGCCATACTGCTCTTTCATCCATGCCGCCAGCGCGATCAGTCTCGCTTCGATTGCCACACTGTTTCTGGAAATGTCTGTAATCTCCTTCACCTTTGACAGATCATAATTGCAAGTCTCTGATAATGAAGTCACATAACCTTTGATCTGTCGGTTTCCTTTTCCAAAAGGGATAATTACTTCCAGCCCCGGATGCAGCTCGTCTTTCAGTCGTTCCGGTATTCGGTACTGAAAGATCTTATCCAGTTTTTCATGTTGTATATCTACAATAACATCTGCAAACACAATCTTATTTCTCTTTTAATTCTTCCAAAACTTCTTTGATCAGCACGCGCTCATCCATCGGATGCTTCACGCCGCAGATCTCCTGATAGTCCTCATGTCCTTTTCCTGCCAGCACAATAACATCACCCGGTTCGCCGTGTTCGATTGCATATTTGATTGCCTCTTTACGATCACAGATTTCCACATATTTTCCATCTGTCTTTGCGATTCCGGTTTTGATATCGTTAATAATATCCTGTGGTTCTTCAAATCTCGGATTATCTGATGTAATGATTGTCAGGTCTGCCAGTCTTCCAGATACCTCGCCCATCTCGAATCTTCTGTCTTTAGAACGGTTTCCGCCGCATCCGAACAGACATACAAGACGCTTCGGATTATATTCTTTCAATGTTGTCAGAAGACTTTCAAGACTCATCGCATTGTGCGCATAATCGATCATCAGTGTAAAATCATCAGACACCTTGATCATCTCGATACGTCCTTTTACCTTTGCCTTCTTAAGTGCATCTTTGATCATCTCAACCGGCACCTGGAAATGGCGGCAGACTGAGATTGCAGTCAGTGAATTGTAAACACTGAACTTGCCTGGAACATCGATTTCCACATCAAAGTCCATCACGCCTGCAACATGGTATGCAACACCAAGATATCCCGGTCTGGATACCAGTTCTACATTCTCTGCGCGAAGATCTGCCTCCGGTGAAAATCCAAATGTCTCAATCTTACATGTAGACCCTTTAAATACATCTTTGAAATACTTGTCATCCACATTGGCGATTCCGAGCTTACACTGTTTGAACAAAAGCCCTTTGCATCTCTTGTAATCATCAAAATCCTTATGCTCATTCGGACCAATATGATCTCTTCCAAGATTTGTGAAAATACCGATCTCAAATGGAATTCCCGCTGTTCTGTGAAGCATCAGTCCCTGTGATGAAACTTCCATAACAACACAGTCACAGCCAGCTTCTACCATCTCTGCAAAATATTTATGGATTGTATAAGACTCCGGTGTTGTATTACATGCCGGGATCTTCTTGTCTCCGATAATTGCCTCGATTGTACCGATCAATCCAACCTTGTGTCCTGTCTCTTCAAGAATAGACTTGATCATGTAAGTTGTTGTTGTCTTTCCTTTTGTTCCTGTAATACCGATGACTTTCATCTTATCTGCCGGATATCCAAAGTAAGCCGCTGACATCAGAGCCAGTGCATAACGAGTATCCTCTACCTTAATTACAGTCACATTTTCCGGCACTTCGACATCTTTCTCTACAACAACAGCTGCCGCACCTTTCGCCGCAACGTCCGCTGCATATTTATGTCCATCAGATACTGCTCCGCTGATACACACGAAAACAGATCCTTCTTCCACTTTTCTTGAATCATTGATCAGTGTTGTTACTTCCGTAGAATCACTTCCCTGTACTACTGTGTAGTCCAGGCGTTCTAATAATTTATCTAATTTCATGATCTAACCCTCCTGTTCTGAACTGGTGTATTGCATCATTGACTTTCAGGCAAATAACGATTGTCTTAACCTTTATAGAATAACATAATCTCACCACATATGCAAAAAAACCTACATAATCTTTCGTCCTGTTTTCGTCTTTCGAATCAGCCAGACACATCCAAATGACAATAACACAAGTCCCACACTCACTACCGGAATCATGATCCAGGCTGAAAATGTCTCTGGCTTAATATTTCTCTTATAAACATCAAGAAACATGATATGGATCAAATAAATCCCAAAGGAACATCCACAAAATCTGTCAATCCACTTCTTTGCCTGTTCGGACGGATTGAATTCGCTCTTTTTCAATCGTACTAACATAAGAAATGCCATCGCTGCTGCCAGTGCAAGCAGTGGATTACCATATTCCAGCAGACGTTCATAATGTTCTCCATCCTGCAAGGTTGCCGCATAAGTCAGCCCATAATTTAATGCCATGCATACTACAAAAATACCTACCGGAATCATTTTCTCCTTCATCACATGCTTACGGTATTTATATATATAATATCCGATAAATACATAATAAGAATAGATTCTGTCCCCCACCATTGGGACGGAATAATACATCTTTTCATCAAAAAATGTGGAAATATAATTGAACAAAACAGCCGCCGTAATCACCACAAGAAATGCGCGTTCCATCCGAAGGTTCATCCCTTTACACATAACCTGGAAAAAAGGAAGTACCAGATAGATCGGAATCATTGCATACAAATACCACAGATGCTGTTCTACCGGCTTATATAATAAATCTTTGATTTGATAAGGATCCTCCATATAAACTGCATTCCAGATCATATATATTACACTCCACACAAGCAGAACAATTAGAAAACGAAAGATTCTTTTTGCATGTTTATGAAGTGATTCCTGTCTTCCAAGCAGAAGTGCTCCTGTAATCATGAAAAAACATGGTACACTTATCCTTGCCAGCAGATTTAATAGCAGTGAAAAACTGTACTCCCCAATCGTAATATCGCCATAGGCTCTGCAGTAATAGTTTGATACATGGATCACAATAACAAATATAAAAGAAATCATTCGAATCAATTCCAGATTATAATTTTTCTCTTTCAATGCACGTTCCTCTTTCTATCTCTTCTAAATTCCATCTTTTTTCTTCTTTCCGTCCGGTTTATAAAATGTGCCTTTCACAACCGCACCCTTTCCATAACGGTTGTTCAGCTGTTCCAATGCAGCATTTAATTTCTTATGTTTCTCATCCGGTTCTTTTGAAAGTTCTATATCAAAGATTGTCAGCTGTTCCGGTGCATTCTCTTCTACTAACTTTGACGTTCGGATTCCGAGCAGACGGACAGGTTCTCCACTCCAGCTTTCACGGAACAAATTACATGCTGTCTCACATAAGATAACCGGATCATTCGTTGGCTTTTGAAGCTGCACCTGATGCGACATATTTCTGAAATCATAATAGCGAACCTCCATGCTCACCATCCCGGCTTTCTTTCCTGCCTTCTTCAGCCTGTTCCCCACGCTCTGCGCAAGCTCACGAAATACATCTCTCGCCTCTTCATAAGTCGTTGCATCCTCTGACAGAGTCGTTGAATTTCCTACTCCCTTTGCCTCTTCCGGTTCATACTGTACCTTATCGTCCCCGATTCCATTTGCGAAATTCCAGAGCATCCGGCCATGACTTTTTAAATGCAGCGTAATTACATTTACATCCGCATGAGCAAGATCTCCAATTGTATTAATTTCAAGTTTCTTAAAGACTTCCACACTTGAACGCCCTGCCATAAAGAGTTCTCCGATCGGAAGTGGCCACATTTTCTGCGGAACCTCTTCCGGAAATAACGTATGGATCCGATCCGGTTTCTGAAAATCCGAAGCCATCTTCGCTAACAGTTTATTACTGGAGATTCCAATATTCACCGTGAATCCAAAACGTCTCTTTACCTCTTCCTTAATCTCCATCGCCCCGTCCACCGGTGTTGGATATCGCCCGACAAGCTCTGTAAAATCCATATAACATTCATCGACACTGACCTGCTCGATCTTCTTTGTATATGTCCGCAGGAAACCCATCAGCATCCGGCTCTTTTCTCGATACATCTTATGATTCGGCGGTGCTGTCACAAGATTCGGACATTTTCGAAATGCATTTACTACAGGTTCACCCGTCTGAATCCCATAGGATTTGGCAAGTGATGATTTTGCAAGAACGATTCCATGACGAGAGCTCTGATCTCCGCCAATAATCGCCGGAATCTCCCGCAGATCCACTTTTGATCCATTTTTCAATTGTTCAACCGCCGTCCAGCTTAAAAATGCTGAATTGACGTCGATGTGGAAAATAATGCGCGCCATGGGAGCCTCCTTTCTGGATTCTGCCTGAGTTCTTTCTTAGTATTAATTCTTGTTGTATGCATATACATTCTGTCAGTTTTTTATTTTAACATATAATCTGCGCTTGTATCAATTGCTTCGATGAACGAAAAAAAGGCTGTGAAAAATCCAATTTTCTAAAAATCTCCGGAAAATTTTCATTTTTCACAGCCCTACATATTATATCATTACTATACTAGTATTTTGATGTTGGGGGCAAAAGCCCCCAACTA
>UMDO01043336.1_pt1 | contig 32253 bp, 28 predicted proteins | sample 1964511 | NCBI WGS metagenome assembly UMDO01 (sample SAMEA4835996, study PRJEB28245) | human gut metagenome | biome: gut microbiome; material: fecal sample | place: Denmark | collected 2008 | reverse complement strand
CCGGAGCTGGCCCCGCTGCCCGGGGCCGCGTGTGCCGCGCTGGGCGATGGCCCGGCGGTCTATTACACCGTGCCGGGCTGGAAAGGGGACATCGGCTTCATTGCCGCTGTCCACGGCAAGTTCTGCGCCTCCTGCAACCGGGTGCGGCTGACCAGTCAGGGCTTTCTGCGCCCCTGCCTTGCCAGTGAGGCCGGATGTGACCTGAAAGCCCTGCTGCGCAGTGGCGCGTCTGACGAAGAGCTGCTGACTGCTATCCGTACCACCATCTGGGAAAAGCCCCAGGAACATCATTTTGAATTGAAACAGGACACCCCTGCGACCCGGGGTATGTACCGAATTGGAGGATAAATTTATGGGAAAACTTCTGGCGATCTGCACCAGCCCCCAGCGGGGCACGGTCAAGACCGAAGTGGAAAGCGCACGCCTGACCCCGGAATGGGGCATTGAGACCGATGCCCACGGCGGAAACTGGCACCGTCAGGTCAGTATGCTCAGCGCCGAAAAGATCGAGAACTTCCGCAAGAAGATCTGGGTGGACTACGGTGCCTTTGGCGAGAATTTGGTGGTGGAGGGCTACGATTTCCGCAATCTGCCCGTGACCAGCCGCTTCGCCATCGGGGACGTGGTGCTGGAAATGACCCAGATCGGCAAAGAGTGCCACAATGACTGCGTCATCAAGCAGAAGACCGGCGAGTGCATCATGCCCCGGGAGGGTGTGTTTGCCCGGGTGCTGCAGGGCGGCGAGATCCACGTGGGGGACGAGGTGACCCTGCTGCCCCCGCCGGAAAATCCGCCCCTGCGCGCTGCCGTCATCACCCTTTCCGACAAGGGCAGCCGGGGCGAGCGGGAGGACAAGAGCGGCCCCCTGATCGTGGAGATGCTTACCGCTGCAGGCTATCAGGTGGAGGAGACCATGATCCTGCCCGATGAGGCAAAGGCCCTGAAAGCACAGCTCATCCGACTGGCCGATGGCCGTCAGGTCAACCTGATCCTGACCACCGGCGGCACCGGCTTTGCCCCCCGGGATATCACCCCGGAAGCCACCTATGCCGTAGCGGACCGCAACGCCCCCGGCATTGCTGAGGCCATGCGTTACCACAGCCTGAGCATCACCCCGCGCGGGATGCTCAGCCGTGCTGCCAGTGTGCTGCGGGGCAAGACCCTCATCGTCAACCTGCCCGGCAGCCCCAAGGCCGTGAAGGAGAATCTGGAGTACATCCTGCCCAGCCTGGAGCACGGGGTGCGCATTGCCGCCGGGTTGGACGGCGAGTGCGCCCGCAAATAAGCCTGTTTCACCGCCGCGGCGTTGCTTTTGGTGCCGGACGTGAAAATAAAAGTACAGCAAAAGCATACCCACTGTAAGGAGCAAGACTATGAAAACTATGATCTCCCGCCGCAGCTTCCTGTGCGCTGCCGGCATCGCATCCGCATCTGCTGTTCTGACCGCCTGCGGCGGCTCCTCCAGCAGCACTGCATCTTCCACCGCATCCTCCGCTGCCGCCTCCTCTGAGGCTGTCTCCGGCGAGAGCGTGGAGCTGATCGTTTTTGCTGCCGCCTCCCTGACCGAGACCCTGAACGCCATTGCCGAGACCTACTCCGCAGAGAACCCCGGCGTGACCTTCAGCTTCAACTTTGACTCTTCCGGAACCCTCAAGACCCAGATCCAGGAGGGTGCGGACTGCGACCTGTTCATCTCCGCCGGTCAGAAGCAGATGAACCAGCTGGACAGCACCGCTTCCGCTGAGGGGAACACCGAGGGCCTGGACTTTGTGGATGCCGAAAGCCGTGTGGATCTGCTGGAGAACAAGGTCGTGCTCTGTGTACCTGAGGGCAGCGACAAGGGGATTGACAGCTTCGACAGCCTGGCCGAGCACCTGAAGGCAGAGGATATCCTGTTCTGCATGGGCAACAGTGATGTGCCCGTGGGTCAGTACACCCAGAAGATCCTGGCTTACTATGATCTGGATGAGGCAGCTCTGGCTGCTGCCGGTGTCATTACCTACGGTTCCAACGTCAAGGAAGTCACCACCCAGGTCAGCGAGGCCAGCGTGGATGCCGGTGTCGTTTACTGCACCGATGCGTACAGCGCCGGTCTGACCCCCGTGGACGAGGCTACCAAGGAAATGTGCGGCCAGGTCATCTACCCCGCCGCTGTGATGAAGAACGCCCTCCATGCCGAGGCTGCCAAGGAGTTCCTGGCTTACCTGCGCACCGACAAGGCTGCGACCGTGTTCGAGAGCGTCGGCTTCACCGCACTGTAAGCATCCGCTGGAGGGATGGTATGGACTGGTATCCCTTATGGAACAGCCTGCGCATTGCGCTGATCAGCTGCGCGGCGGTGTTCTTTTTAGGCATCTTTGCGGCCTACTACATTGCAAAGCTCCCGCGCGTGCTCAAAGGCGTGCTGGATGTGGTGCTCACCCTGCCCATGGTGCTGCCGCCCACGGTCGTGGGATATTTCCTGCTGCTGCTGTTCGGCGCAAAAAGGCCGCTGGGCATCTTTTTCATGGAACATTTCGGCGTGAAGCTGGTGATGAACTGGTACAGCGCCATCTTTGCTTCCATCGTGGTGGCCTTTCCGCTGATGTACCGCACGGCCCGCGGTGCCTTTGAGAGTTTTGACGAAACGCTGGCCTGGTCGGCACAGACGCTGGGGCTTTCCAACACCTGGATCTTCTGGCGGGTGCGGATGCCCTGCTGCCGTCAGGGCATTCTGGCCGGTACGGTGCTGGCCTTTGCCCGTGCGCTGGGCGAATATGGTGCCACCAGCATGATTGCAGGCTACACGCCGGGCAAGACGGCCACCATTGCAACCACGGTCTACCAGCTCTGGCGCACCAACGATGAAGTCGGGGCCATGCAGTGGGTGCTGGTGGATATCGTTATCTCGGCGGTGGTGCTGCTGGCAGTGAACCTGCTGGAACGCAGGCAGAAGCAGGGAGGAAAGCACACATGAGCCTGGAAGTAAATGTGACCAAGCGGTTTGATGGTTTTACCCTCCACGCTGCGTTCACGGCGGGGGATACTGCCACCGCCCTTCTGGGTGCGTCCGGCTGCGGCAAAAGCATGACCCTGCGCTGCATTGCAGGCATCGTCCGGCCGGACGAGGGGCGCATCGTGCTGGATGGCCGGGTGCTGTTCGACAGCGCTCAGGGCATCGACCTGCCGCCCCAGCAGCGCAATGTGGGTCTGCTGTTCCAGAACTACGCCCTGTTCCCCAACATGACCGTGGAACAGAATATCCTCTGTGCCCTGAAAAAGGAAAAGGACCCTGCCGCCCGCAGGGCCGCCTGTGCCGAGGCATTGCGTGCCATGCGGCTGGAAGAACTGGCCAAGCGCCTGCCCGGCGCGCTTTCAGGCGGGCAGCAGCAGCGTGCCGCCCTGGCCCGCATCCTGGCGGCCAAACCCCGCATCCTGATGCTGGACGAGCCATTCAGCGCGCTGGACAGCTATCTGCGCGAGGAGGTAGAGGGGGAGGTAGGCAGCCTGCTGGCCGGGTTTGCGGGCACGGCCCTGCTGGTGACCCACAACCGGGACGAGGCCTACCGCCTGTGCAGGGAGATGATCGTGATGGACAGCGGCGAGGTGCTCCGGGCAGGCACGACCAAGGAGGTCTTTGCCGACCCCCGCACCCGTGCCGCCGCCCGCCTGACCGGCTGCAAGAACATTCTGCCCTGCACCCGGGTGGGGGAGCATACCGTTCATCTGGCGGGCTGGGAACAGCCGCTGACCGTGGCTCTGCCGGTGCCCGAGGGCTGCTGTGCCGTGGGCATCCGCGCCCATGATTTTGCGCCCTGCGCTCCCGGCACCCCCAACAGCCTGCCGGTGCAGGCTGTCTCCACCAGTGAGAATCCCTTTGACTGGAACATGATCTTCACCCTGCCCGGCGGTGAGGCCCGCCTGTGGTGGAAGGTGTCCAAGGAGACATTGGCGGCCCCGCCGCCAAAAGCACCCGCCTGCCTGGCTGCCGCCCCGGAAAATATCATGCCGCTGGTCTAAGGCAAAAAATCGTTTTCTCCCTGCTCCCGAAACAGAAATACGGAGCAGGGAGAATTTTTTTGAAAAAAGTACTTGACTTTATCAAGTAATGCGATTATACTAGACCTTGTCAAGTAAAGGAGATGCAAAGAGTGATCCAATCGACCATATCCTTCTACGTGATGGAGTTTTACAAGCAGTTCGCAGCCTACACCACCCAGCAGCTGCAGGAGTTTGGCCTGAGCTTTGGCATGATGTATTTTGTGATCTACGTGGGCAAACATCCCGGCTGCACCCCGGCTGAGATGACCAAAAACCTGCACCTGGACTGGGGCCACTGCCAGCGCAGCGTGATCAAGCTGGTGGAAGATGGCTTTATGACCCGGGAAAAGCAGGGCCGCAGTTATCATTTGGGGCTGACCCCGGCGGGTGAGAGAGCATTCCGGACCTGCCACCAGGTATTTTTCGATTGGGATGCACAAAATTTGAGCGGGTTGACCGAAGAGGAACAGCGCCAGCTCCTGAACCTGCTGCGAAAGGCAGCACGGACGAGAAAAGAGAGTGTGTAACATGTACGACACCATCCTGAGCCCCATTGATTACGGTGGAATGCAGCTGAAGAACCGCATCATCTTTGCCCCCACCACCTTCGGCCTTTCGGACGAGGAATATCTGGCGGAGATGGAGCGGCTGGCCAAGGGCGGCTGCGCCATGATCATCATCGGCGACGTGCCGGTGGCCAAGAGCCGGTTTGAGAAGTCCCTGTTTGACAAAAAGGGATTTGCCTTCTATCAGCAGATCTGCGAGACTGCCCACAAATACGGCTGTAAGGTCTGCGCCCAGCTCCACCAGACCGATACCGACATGATGTCCATCATCAAATGCATCCCGGGGATGCTGATGAAAAAGATCACCCCCGACCAGCTGCGGGAGCGGATGAACGATGCCGTGGGCCCCTACATCACCAAGATGTCCCAGAATAAGATCCATCAGATCATCGCGGGCTTTGGCAAGGCTGCTGTGCTGGCGAAGCAGGCGGGCTTTGACATGGTGCAGGTGCACGGCGACCGGATGTGCGGCAGCTTCTCTTCCGCCATCTTCAACCACCGCACCGATGAATACGGCGGCAGTGCTGAGCGCCGCGCCCGCTTTGCCGTGGAAGCTGTCAAGGCAGTGCACGCCGCTGTGCCCGGCATGGCCATTGACTACAAGCTGGCTGTCCGGCAGGAGAACTCCCATTACGGCAACGCCGGTGTGGTGGAGGAGGAACTGGCCGTGTTCGTGCCCCTGCTGGTGCAGGCAGGCGTGACCAGCTTCCATGTGACACTGGCCAACCACTCTGCGCTGGAAAACACCATCCCGCCGGCCAGCCACCCCGAGTTCAAGGAGACCGGCTGCTTCCTCAAGTTCTGCGATGAGGTGCGCCGGTATACCAGCGTGCCGCTCTGCGGTGTGGGCGGCCTGAACGACCCCGATTTTGTGGAGCAGCAGCTTGCCAGCGGCCGCATCCAGTGCGCGGCAATGTGCCGCCAGCTGCTGGCCGACCCCAACTGGGTCAACAAACTGCAGAGCGGCAATGCGGCAAAGATCCACCGCTGTGTCCGCTGCAACAAGAAGTGCCTGGGCGGCCTGATCGCCCATCAGGGCACCCGCTGTGTCTATGATGCCCTGAACGCAAAAGAACAGGGCAGCATCTGATATCAAAGAAAATAAAGGAGAATGACCATGAGCTACGCCATCGTTTTCAGCAGCAAGACCGGCAACACCCGCCTGCTGGCCGACACCCTTCGCGCAAGCCTGCCCCAGAATGAGTGCACCTACTTCGGAGCACCGGCCCCGGAGGCACTGGAGGCTGAGACCCTTTACGTCGGCTTCTGGACGGACAAGGGCCATGCCGATGACACCCTCACCGCCTTTTTGCAGACCCTGAAGGGGAAGCGGATCTTTTTGTTCGGCACCGCAGGCTTTGGCGGCAGTGCGGAATATTTCGAGCAGATCCTGGCAGCGGTGCAAAAATCGCTGGATGAGAGCAACACGGTCATTGGAACCTATATGTGCCAGGGCAAGATGCCCATGACTGTGCGCCAGCAGTACGAAAAGATGCTGCAGCAGCCCAACCATGCGCCCAATCTCGAAATGCTGATTGAGAATTTTGACAAGGCACTGGCTCACCCGGATGCCGCAGACCTCGACCAGCTGCGCAAAAAAGCGGCAGGGGTGCAGGCATAACGGAAGAACTCTTCAAAAAGCAGATTTTTTGAGAAAGCTGCTCCAAAACAGTTGACAGGTTCTGTCCGATGTGGTAGGATAGCGTCGAGGAAATGGAAACAGCTCCTCAAGGTGAACTGAATATTCTCGGCAAAACAGTCGAAAGGCTGTGACGCAAAGCTACAGGGCCTGTAAAATGGCAGCCAGCTGCTTCTCAAAGAAATATTTCTTTGGGCGACCTGCTTAGATTTTCTAGGTGTTGTTTTGCTGAGTGTATTGCAGAACAACACCTTTTTTCGTTCTCAAATTTCTTCCCAAAAGAAGAAAGGCACGCAAAACTGAATATCCTCGGCAAAGCAGTCGAAAGGCTGTGACGCAAAGCTATAGGGCCTGTAAAATGGCAGCCAGTTGCTTCTCATCACCTGAGGGCCTCCACAGCGGAGATTGGGTGTTGAGTGACCTTCATCTGAAGCATCAGGTGTCGATTGCCGAGTATACCAGCAATCGACACCTTTTTTCATGGGGTAACACAAAAGAGGTTCAACACCATGCGTAACGCTTCGATGAAAGTCCTGAAGAATCTGGTCTGCTGCGCCGCATTCATCTGCCTGATGTTTGTTCTGGCAATGCCCGCACACGCAGCTTCCAAGGCCGATGAGCTGCTGCAGCTCGTCAACGCAGAGCGTGCACAGGCTGGTGTGGCTCCTCTGAGCATGGGCAGCAGCGCACTGAATGCCGCTGCACAGGCCCGTGCAAAAGAACTTACCGTCAATTACTCCTACAACCGCCCCAATGGCAGCCGTGAGTTCACCATCCTGCCGGAGTACGGTGTGGACGATGTGTCTGTGGGCGAGAACTACTGGGCAGCTGCTGAGAATGCTTCGGATGTGGTCGCCGCCTGGAATCGCTACGATTTCTTCAAGGAGCGGATGCTGGACAAGGATGCCACCTCCGTTGGCATTGGCTACTACGAGGGCGGCGAGTACGGCAATTACTGGGTGATGATCTTCACCTACGCCCGCGGCACCAGAGAGAACGGTTTCGCACAGGAAGTGCTGGCGCTGGTCAACGCTGAGCGCGCAAAGGAAAATCTGGCACCTCTGGCCATGGGCGATGCCAAGCTGCAGGCCGCCGCCGATGAGCGCGCAAAGGAAGTGGCAAAGGTCGCTTCCCACACCCGCCCCGATGGCACCAACTGCTTCACCGTGCTGAAGGAGTACGGTGTGTCTGATACCGCCACCGGCGAGAATGCCGCCTGGGGCGAGACCACGCCCGAAAAAGTCGTTGCAGACTGGATGGCTTCGGAAGGCCACCGTGTCAATATCATGGACCCCGCCGCCAAATATATGTGCCTTGGCTACAACTACGATGCCAATTCTCAGTGGGGCCACAACTGGATCCAGATCTTCGCAAAGTAAGCGGATGACTTTCATTGAGCGTTGTACGATGAAATAAAACAGAGCAAAAAGAGATGCACCCCGCCTTCCTGAAACCGGTTCAGGGAGCAGGGTGCATCTCTTTTGTTTTTTTATTCTGCTGCCATCTCAGCCACATCCGCGGGGCTGAAATCGCCCAGGGGCAGGATGAGCCGGCCCAGCGTTTCCTGCGGCAGGGCGGCAAGCCGGGCACTCTCGTCCGCAATTTCGGCAGGGCAGAGGACGTGCACGCCGTCCGCACCGGTCTCTACCCGAGCGCGGTGGCCGGTGGCAATGTACTGGATGCCCAGCCGGTCAGCCGCCGCCAGCAGGGCGGGGAAGCGCAGGTCGGCCGGGGCAGCGGTCTCCTCAGCCAGCTGGCTGGCCAGTTCGCTGGCATTCAGGGTGATGCACTCGATGCCCAGAGCCTTGGCGGCTTCCTTGGCGGCATCCACAACGGGGTCATCGGTGCACAGACGCACCACAGCGCCCATCACCGCAAAGCCCTGCTGCTGTAAAATGCGGACAGCTGCTTTGCAGCCCGTGCCGCCGCACAGGCCCACCAGCACCTTGTCCTGCTGCTCATAGGTATCGAACCCGCTGCCGGGCAGAAATGTATCGCTCATCGTCCCTGTCTCCCTCCGTGTGCCTGACTTTGTGCCACGGCCAGCTGGTCGCAGCGTTCGTTTTCCGGGTGGCCTGCGTGGCCCTTGACCCAGACATAAGTGATCTTGTGCCGGGCTTCCTGCTCCAATGCCTGTTCCCACAGGTCGGGGTTCAGGGCAGGGGAGCCGTCGGACTTTTTCCAGCCTCGGCGCTTCCAGCCCCTGGCCCAGCCCTTTTCCAGCCCATTGATGACGTACTGGCTGTCAGAGCACAGCCGCACCTCACAGGGCTCCTTGAGCTGGCGCAGGGCCTCGATAAAGGCGGTCAGCTCCATCCGGTTGTTGGTGGTGGAAGCATCGCCGCCGCTGAGCTCCTTTTCATAGACCTTGCCGTTGAAGCGGTAGCGCAGCACTGCACCCCAGCCGCCCGGGCCGGGGTTGCCGCTGCACGCGCCATCGGTGTAAACTTCGACTTGTTTCATCTGTTTCTCCCGGAACTTGAATTTTTGGATACTTCTATTTAGAGCTATTTTTCCGGTTCTGTCAAGAGGAAAACGTATCATCCCCGGCTTTTCCGGCAAAGCTTTGAATTGACAAAGTGGACAAGAAATACTATACTGTTTGTAACAAAATGCGTATAGGGGCGCACCGGTGCGGTGTGTCCGGCCGGAACGGGGCAGTGCCGCGGTCGCATCGAACAGATGGACTGACAGGGCAGAAATTACTCCGTTCCGGTCATCCCAGTGCCGAAAACGGGCATGGAAGCGAAAAATTCTATACGATGGTTTCGATGGGAGCGGCGGTGTGTTTGCTGCTCCTTCACAGCAGACAGGCCGCTCGCAAAGGGGTGTGCCTGCGTTTTGTAATTGATTTTGGAGGTACCGCATGGCACAGGTCAAAGAACAGAACCCGGCTCAGGCTCAGAACAATCCGAACAGAAACAGTGAATCCGGCGGGGAAAAGCGTACCCGCACCCGCCGCCCTTATTATAACCGGCGGCCCCGCCGTTCTCAGCAGCCCAAGGAGGCCGCTGTGCCCATCCACATCTACCCGTTGGGCGGTCTGGGCGAAGTGGGCAAGAACATGACCGTGTACGAGTGCAACGGGGATATGATCATTGTGGACTGCGGCCTTGTATTCCCGGACAGTGAGATGTACGGCGTGGACATGGTCATCCCCGACTTTACCTTTGTGGTGCAGAATAAGGACAAGATCAAGGGCCTGCTCATCACCCACGGCCACGAAGACCACATCGGCAGCATTCCCTACCTGCTGCAGAAGTTTGATCTGCCCATCTACGGCACCCGGCTGACCTGCGGCCTCATCCGGAACAAGCTGGAGGAGTTTGGCCTGGCGGGCAAGACCAAGTTCGTGGAGATCACCCCCAAACAGAAGATCAAGCTGGGCTGCTTTACCGTGGAGCCCATCCATGTCAACCACTCCATCCCCGATTCCGTGGCCTTTGCCATTGACAGCCCCGCCGGAACGATCATCCAGACCGGCGACTTCAAGATCGATTATACCCCGCTGGCCTGCGGCGTGACCGACCTGACCACCCTTTCGGAGTATGGTCAGAAGGGTGTGCTGGCTCTGCTGAGCGATTCCACCAACGCCGAGCGCCCGGGCTTTACCGCCACGGAGCAGAAGGTGGCCGCCGGTGTCCGCAACCTGTTTGCCCGTGCCCGGAACAAGCGTATCATCATTGCGACCTTTGCGTCCAATATCTACCGCGTCCAGCAGATCATTGATCTGGCCGTGGAGGATGGCCGCAAGGTGGCGTTCAGTGGCCGCAGTATGGTCAATAACACTGCCATGGCGCAGGAGCTGGGTTATATGCACATCCCCGAGGGCACCCTTATCAGCGTGGATGAGCTGAACCAGTACCCGCCGGAGCAGGTGGTGCTGATCACCACCGGCAGCCAGGGTGAGCCCCTGAGCGCTCTTTCCCGCATGGCCTCCTGCAGCCACCGCCAGGTGCGGGTGGGCCCCGGCGACTTCATCATCATCTCCGCCAACCCCATTCCCGGCAACGAGAAGAGCGTAACCAAGATCGTCAACGGTCTGCTCCTGCTGGGTGCGGAGGTCATCTACGAGAGCATGTATGATGTCCATGTTTCCGGCCACGCCTGCCAGGAGGAGCAGAAGCTGATGCTCACCCTGACCAGACCCAAGTATTTCCTGCCCGTGCACGGCGAGTACAAGCAGCTGAAAAAGCATGCCCTGACCGCCGCGTCTCTGGGCATTCCCACCAGCAACATCCTCATTGCCGAGAACGGCTCCAACGTTATCCTGAGCCGGGACGAGATCAAGCTGGGCGAGCCTGTCACCGCCGGTGCCGTGATGGTGGACGGCCTGGGTGTGGGTGATGTAGGCAATGTGGTCCTGCGTGACCGCAAGCATCTCTCTGAGGACGGTCTGGTCATCATTGTGGCCACCGTGGACAGCAAGACCGGCAAGGTGCTGGCCGGGCCTGACCTTGTGAGCCGCGGCTTTGTCTATGTGCGCGAGAACGAGAGCCTGATGGACGGGGCCCAGAGCATTGTGGAAAACGCGCTGGATCGCTGCGTGGAAGAGCATGTGCGCGACTGGAACAGCGTCAAGACCCGGGTGCGTGAGGCGCTGAGCAGCTATATCTACCGCCGCACCAAGCGCAGCCCGATGATCCTCCCCATTCTGATGGAGGTATAAGCCGGAAGCCGCCCCGCCGGGGCAGGCAGACCAGGAGGCAGAAGATTCCATGAAACAAAAACCGAGATGGACGTTAGAAATGCTGATCGCCGCGCTGGCAGTGCTGTGTGCACTGCTGACGCTGGCGCTTCTGGTGCAGCGGCCCGCAGGCTGGCCTGCGCTGGCAGTGCTGGTGGTGCTGTGGGGCATCGGCATCTGCGTTTTCCGGTATCAGCTGCGGCGCTGGACCGCCAAGTGGGTGGCTGGCGGCAGTTTTGAAAATTCCAGGACCCAATACAGCCTGGAATCCCTCTCTCAGCCGGCGGCTCTGCTTTCTGGCGAGACGGTGCTGTGGTATAACAGCCGCTTCCGCACGGCGCTGCTGGGCGGCGAGGACCGGCTTGCAGGCAGGGCACAGAAGCTGCTGCCCGGCCTGGATACCGCACAGGCCCGCACCCCGGAGGGGCAGCAGCTCAATCTGGCCGACGGTGTGTGGAATGTGCACAGCAGTACCGTGCCGGGCGGCAACGAGAGCATGACGCTGCTCGTGTTCAATGAGGAGACCGCCCTGCGCAGGATCGAAACGGAGTACAAGGCCAGCCGCCCGGGTTACATGGTGTTCCTGGTGGACGGCTACGACGATGTGTTCAGCGATATGCTGGACAGCGAGCGTGCCCGCCTGCTGGAGGGCATCAACCGGGTGCTGGAGGATATGATCGGCCGGGGCACAGGCTTTCTGCGCCGCGTTGCCAGCGGCCGCTATATCGCCGTGGTGGAAGAGCGCCATCTGGAGCAGTATGCCCAGCGCGGCTACGATGTGCTGGATAAGATCCGTGCTCTGGACCCCAGCGTGAACCTGTCAATCTCCATTGGCATCGGGCGCGGGGCCAAGACCCTGCGGGAAGCCCAGGATATGGCCGTGCAGGCGCTGGATATGGCGCAGGGCCGCGGCGGCGATCAGGCCGCTGAGATGACCCCGGACGGCTTCACCTTTTACGGCGGCGTGAGCCACGGCGTGGAAAAGCGCAGCAAGGTGCGCAGCCGCATCGTGGCCGACCAGCTGGTCAGGCTTGTCAAGGAGGCGGACCATGTGGTCATCATGGGCCACAGGATGAGCGATCTGGATGCCATCGGCGCTGCCGAGGGTGTGCTGCGCATCTGCAAGATCTGCGATGTCCCGGCGGTGATCGCCGTCAGACGGGATGCCACACTGGCGGGCAGCCTGATCGATGCCCTGTGCCGGGCCGGGCAGGCAGATGATTTCATTGACCCCAAGGGGGCTTTGCCCATTATCTCCAAGAAAACGCTCTGTGTGGTGGTGGATACATACCAGCTGGGCCTTGTGGAAAGTAAGGAGATCCTGGAAAGGTGCGGCAAGGTGGCTGTCATCGACCACCACCGCAAGGGCGTGGGCTTCATCGAGCATGCAGACCTTGTCTGCCACGAGCCCTACTCCTCCTCGGCCAGTGAGCTGGTCACGGAGCTTTTGCAGTATGTGGGCGACCGGGACGACAAGCCCAGCCGGGTGGAGGCAGAGGGCCTGCTCTCGGGCATTATGCTGGATACCCGGGACTTCACCCTGCACACCGGTGTGCGCACGTTTGAAGCTGCCGCCGCTCTGCGCCGCTACGGTGCGGAGACGGAGCGGGTGCGCCAGCTCTTTGATGTGACCATGGTGGAGTACAACGCCAAGGCAGACCTTGTGGAGGCTGCCCAGATGTACCGCAACTGTGCCGTCTCGGTGAGCGGCGAGGTGCCCCCCGAGGCCCGTGTGGCCATTGCGCAGGCTGCCAACGACCTGCTGACCATCCAGAATGTGGAGGCCAGCTTTGTGGCCGTGCAGGTGGGGAGCGGCGTGAATATTTCCGCCCGCAGTCTGGGAGCGGTCAATGTTCAGGTCATCATGGAAAGTCTGGGCGGCGGCGGCCACCAGACCATGGCGGCGGCCCAGCTCAAGCATATCACCCCCGAGGCAGCCCGGGCACGCATCCAGACCGCCATCGACCAGTACCGTGAGAGCCAGAAGAAGCCGCTCTCCAAAAATGAACCTGAATCCAGAAAAAAGGAGAAGCAGGGATGAACCATTACGATTATCTCATCGTAGGCGCAGGCCTTTACGGTGCGGTGTTCGCCCAGCAAGCAAAAAAGGCGGGCAAAACGTGCCTTGTGATTGATAAGCGCAGCCACATTGCCGGGAATATCTACACCGAGGAAGTGGAGGGCATACAGGTCCACCGCTATGGGGCCCACATCTTCCACACCAGCAGCAAGGCAGTGTGGCAGTATGTGAACCAGTTTGCGGAGTTCAACCGCTACACCAACAGCCCCGTTGCCAATTATCACGGCGAGATCTACAATCTGCCCTTCAATATGAACACCTTCAATAAGATGTGGGGCGTGGTGACCCCCGCCGAGGCCAAGGCAAAGATCGAGGAGCAGAAGCGGGAAGCTGGCATCACCGACCCGAAAAATCTTGAGGAGCAGGCCATCAGTCTGGTGGGCACGGACATTTACGAAAAGCTCATCAAAGGCTACACCGGCAAGCAGTGGGGCCGCCCCTGCACCGAACTGCCGGCTTTCATCATCAAACGCCTGCCGGTCCGCTTTACCTACGACAACAACTACTTCAACGCGCTGTATCAGGGCATCCCCGATGGCGGCTATACCGCCATGGTGGAAAAGATGCTGGAGGGCATTGAGGTGCGGCTGAATGTGGATTATCTGGCCGACCGGGAGAACCTGAACGCACTGGCTGATAAGGTGGTCTATACCGGCCCGGTGGATGCCTACTTCGACTATCGTCTGGGCGCGCTGCAGTACCGCAGCGTCCGCTTTGAGACCGAGGTGCTGGATACCGACAACTATCAGGGCAACGCGGTGGTGAACTATACCGATGCGGAAACGCCCTATACCCGGATCATCGAGCACAAGCATTTTGCATTCGGCACCCAGCCCAAAACGGTCATCAGCCGGGAGTACAGCACCGAGTGGCATCAGGGCGATGAGCCCTATTACCCCGTCAACGATGAAAAGAATGGCGCGCTTTACGCAAAATACAAAGCGCTTGCCGATGCCGAGACAAAGGTCATTTTTGGCGGCCGGTTGGGCGAGTACAAGTATTATGATATGGATAAGGTGATCGAAGCAGCATTGGATGCGGCGGCACGGGAGCTGGGGTAACCCCACCGTCATCGAAGGCGTTGACGCAACGGTCTGAATGCTGTATACTAACCATAGAAATCCACCGGTTCCCCGGTGAGAAGTGAGGGATAACACCATGAAAGTGATTCTGAAGCAGGACGTAAAGGGCATTGGCAAGAAGGATGAGATCCATGAGGTCTCCGACGGCTACGCCCGCAACTTTCTGTTCCCGCGCAAGCTGGCCGCTGTGGCCGATGCTTCTGCGGTGAATATCGCACGCGGCAAGGAGGCCGCTGCGGATTTCCACGAGGCTGAAACTGTGGCCGCCGCACAGGCTGTGGCTGCAAAGATCGAGGGCAAGACCGTGACCATCAAGGCCAAGGGCGGCGCATCCGGCCGCCTGCACGGCAAGGTCACCGGCAAGGAAGTTGCCGAGGCTCTGGCCCAGCTGGCCGGTTCTCCCATTGATAAAAAGAAGATCGAGCTGGAGACCAAGGACATCAAGGATGCCGGTGTGTTCAACGCAAAGGTGCGCCTGCATGTCGGTGTCGTGGCTTCCTTCAAGATCATGGTGGAAGTAGAACAGGCCTGATTGAAACGCCATCTGCGCCCCCTGCCTTCAGGGGGCGTTTTTGGCGTTTTGGGAAGCTGGCCCAGTATGGAGGGGGATGAACCATGCCCAACGAACAACGACATTATTCCAATGAACTGAATCTGGAGAGTGTGGGCATCAATCTGCCCTACAATATGCAGGCCGAGCAGAGCGTGCTGGGCGCGGTGCTGCTCAAGCCCGAGACATTGACCGATCTGGTGGAGATCATCCGGCCGGAAATGTTCTACACCCGGCAGAACGCCCAGATCTATTCTGAGATGCTGCGCCTGTTCACAGCAGATCAGACCATCGACTTTGTCACCCTGCTGGATGCCGTCATCTCCGATGGCGTGTTCCCCAGTGCGGACGAGGCAAAGGTCTACCTGACTGGTCTGGCCGAGACGGTGCCCAGTATCTCCAATGTGAAGGCATACGCCCAGATCGTGCAGGAAAAGTATCTGGTGCGCCAGCTGATGGGTGTTGCCAAGGACATTCTGCAGGACGCGGGCGATGAGCCGGACGCTGACCTGCTGCTGGAAAACGCCGAGCAGCGTATCTACGAGATTCGCTCCGGGCGGGATTCCAGCGCGTTGACCCCGCTTTCCTCCAGTATGGTGGAGACGTTGACCAACCTGCAGAAGATCAGCGGCCCGGATGCCGACAAGTACAAGGGCATCCCCACCGGCTTCCGTCTGCTGGATACCGTCCTGACCGGCCTTGGCCGCGGCGACCTTATCATTCTGGCCGCCCGCCCCGGTATGGGCAAGACCAGTTTTGCGCTGAACATTGCCACCCGCGTTGCCATGCAGCAAAAGGTCCCGGTGGCCATTTTCAGCCTGGAAATGACCAAGGAGCAGCTGACCAACCGCATCCTTTCGGCGGAAGCTGGCATCGACAGCCAGGCTTTCCGCACCGGTGCCCTTCGCAGTGAGGACTGGGAGTATCTGGCACTGGCAACGGAAAAGCTCCACGATGCCCCCATCTATATGGACGACACCTCGGGCATCACCATCACCGAGATGAAGGCGAAGATCCGCCGGGTCAATCAGGACCCCACCCGCCCCAATGTGGGCCTGATCGTTATCGACTACCTGCAGCTGATGACCACCGGCCAGCGCAGCGAGAACCGTGTGCAGGAGATCAGCTCCATCACCCGAAACCTGAAGATCATGGCAAAGGAAATGAATGTGCCCATCATCGCGCTTTCTCAGCTGTCCCGTGCGGTGGAGAAGCAGGGCAACAACTCTTCTCACCGGCCCCAGCTGTCTGACCTGCGTGACTCCGGTTCCATCGAGCAGGATGCCGACTGCGTCCTTTTCCTTTACCGTGATTCCTACTACGCCAGCCAGAACCCCGATGGGGCCGAGGTGGATGCCGATACCGCGGAGTGCATCGTGGCAAAGAACCGCCACGGCGAGACCAGCACGGTGCCGCTGGGCTGGGATGGCGCACACACCCGCTTTATGGATGTGGACTTCAAACGCTGATGAACGACGAAACATCAAAATTGATCGCAAAAGTAGAACGGTTTGCCCGGCAGGAGCAGCTGTTTGCGCCTGCGGAGCCGGGCCGGGCTCTGCACCTGTGCGCTGCCGTTTCGGGCGGAGCCGACAGCATGGCGCTGCTGCGGGTGTTGCTGGAACTGCGGGAAGCTTTTGGGTATCCCCTTACGGCCTGCCATGTCAACCATGGCCTGCGGGGTGAGACTGCGGACCGGGACGAAGCCTTTGTCCGGGCCGAGTGTGCCCGGCTGGGGGTGCCGCTGACAGTCTTCCACCCGACAGATGTGGGAATGACTGTGCCGCCCCATGCCGGGGAGGACTGGGCCCGCAGACTCCGCTATGCCTGCTTTGCCCAACTGCTGGCAGGCGGGATAGACTGCATTGCAACGGCCCATACTGCTACTGACCAGGCCGAGACCCTGCTGTTCCGGCTGGCCCGGGGCACCGGGCTGCACGGGGCAGGGGGCATCCGGCCCAGGCGGCCCGGCTACTGCCGCCCGCTGTTGGGCCTGACCCGGGCCGAGACCGAAGCGCTCTGCGCCGCCTTTGAGCAGGGCTGGGTGACGGACGAGACGAACGAGTCCGATGCCTACGCCCGCAACCGCCTGCGCCATGGGGCCGTTCCGGCCCTGCGCAGCGTCAACGATGCGGCAGAGGAAAATCTGGCCCGCTTCTGTGAAAAGGCGGCCCGCGCGGATGCCTACTTTGCCCGGCAGGCAGAACAGCTGCTTTCCATCGCGCGTCTGGATGCAGCCCAGACTGCCCGCAAGGCCCCGAAAGCCCAGGCAGCATGGCGGCTGGAGCCGCTGCAGGGCGCTGACCCGCTCATTCTGGAAGCGGCGCTCCACAGCCTTGTTGCCCCGGTGCGGGATGCCGAGGAAAAGTACATCCGCCTGCTGGCAGAGCTGGTGGAGCAGGGGAGCGGGGCGGTGCAATTGACCGATACGGTCCGCTTCTGCGCAGGCAGCGAGATGCTCTGGCAGGAAAAGAGCCGTCCGGAAGCGGCTGCGGCCCCTGCATTTTCGCTGCCGTTTGCCCCTGCAGATGGGGCAGAATTTGCCTTGCCCGGGGGCCAAACCCTGAAAACACGGCTTTTTGTAAGCGGTTTTCGAGAAAAAACACAGGGTGTTCATAAAAAAGACTTAAAAAATCGGGCGGATTATGCTAGAATAACCTTGTTATATTCTGCCCTTACGCTGCGCACCCGTCAACCGGGAGACCGGTTCCGGCCTGCGGGGCGGGGGCTGAGCAAGCCCCTGCGCAAATGGATGAATGAGGCAGGCATTCCTGCCGGAATACGAGAGGGCCTGCCGCTGCTGGCGGCGGGCAGCGAGATCCTGTGGGTCTGTGGGGAGGGCTTTGCCGAGGGGCTGGCCCCGGACGAGGAGACTGTACAGATCTTGCAGTTGGAATTGGAAAATGGAGGAACAACCCATGAGCATGAATGACGATATCAAGAACATCCTGGTCAGTGAGGAAGCACTGAAAGCCAAGGTTGCCGAACTGGGTGCACAGATCAGCAGGGATTACGAGGGCAGAAACCTTGTCCTTGTCTCCATCCTCAAGGGTTCGGTGGTTTTCATGGCCGACCTGATGCGGGCCGTGACCATCCCTTGCAACATTGATTTTATGGTCGTGTCCAGCTACGGCGGCAGCAATACCACCACCAGCGGTCTGGTCAAGATCATCAAGGATCTGGACGGCGACCTTTCCGGCAAGGACGTGCTGATCGTGGAGGACATTCTGGATACCGGTGTCACCCTTTCCAAGCTGGTGCCCATGCTCAAGATGCGCAACCCGAATTCCGTGAAGATCTGCACCATTCTGGACAAGCCCAGCCGCCGCAAGGCCGACATCCAGCCCGATTACGAGGGCTTCCAGGTGCCGGACGAGTTTGTGGTGGGCTATGGTCTGGATTACGATGAGAAATACCGCAACCTGCCCTATGTGGGTGTGCTGAAACCGGAAATCTACGCATAACAAAAACGAATTAGAACTGGAGTTGATCCCTTTTGCAACCGAAACGACCTCGCTTTAATCCCCTGATCCTGGCGCTGGCACTGGCCGGTGTTCTGATGATCTGGTCGGTGCTGGGCACCAGCGACAGCAGTACCGGCGGCTCCACCATGAGCTACTCGACTGTGGTGCACTACTTTGAGAACAATCAGGTCACAGCCTTTACGCTGGACCGCAACACCAGCATCATCACCCTGACGCTGAAGGAGGGTAAGCAGGAGCTGCCCGAAACCACAGGTGCCACCGCTGCCACACAGGCCTCCGGCGGTCTGCTGAGCAATATGTTCTCCTCCTCCACCTCTTCCGTGGGGGCAACCAGAAACGATGACGGCACGGTGACGGTGCGCTACAAGCTGCCCTACGCCTATGTGTTCATCGAGAACGTCCAGCAGTATATCGATTCCTACGACGCAGCCAACCCGACCGCGCCCATGGAGTACGATTACACCACCCTGAAGGAGTCCATCCCCTGGATGGAGATCCTGTTCTACCTGGGAATGCTGGGCTGCACCGGCTTCCTGCTCTTCTCCATGATGCGCGGCGGCGCTGGCGGCGGCGGTATTATGAACGTGGGCAAGGCCAAGGTGAAGGACGAGCACGAGAACAAAAAGACCGCGACCTTTGCCGACGTTGCCGGTGAGGACGAGGAAAAGGAAGAGCTGAAGGAGGTCGTGGAGTTCCTCAAGAGCCCCGACAAGTTCAACACGCTGGGTGCCCGCATCCCCCACGGCGTTCTGCTGGTGGGCCCTCCGGGTACCGGTAAGACCCTGCTGGCCCGTGCCTGCGCCGGTGAGGCGGGGGTGCCCTTCTACTCCATTTCCGGCTCCGACTTCGTGGAAATGTATGTCGGTGTCGGCGCGTCCCGTGTGCGTGACCTGTTTGATAAGGCCAAAAAGACCATGCCCTGCATCATCTTCATCGATGAGATCGATGCCGTGGGCCGTCAGCGCGGCGCAGGTCTGGGCGGCGGCCACGACGAGCGGGAGCAGACCCTGAACCAGCTGCTGGTCGAGATGGACGGCTTTGAGGCTAACGATGGTGTCATCGTGATGGCAGCCACCAACCGTGCCGACATTCTGGATAAGGCACTGCTCCGTCCGGGCCGCTTTGACCGTCAGGTCTATGTGGGCCTGCCCGATGTCAAGGGCCGCGAGGAGATCCTCAAGGTCCACACCAAGAACAAGCCTCTGGCTCCTGATGTCTCCCTCAGGGTCATCGCACAGCGCACTGCAGGCTTTGCGGGTGCTGACCTGGAGAACCTGGTCAATGAGGCCGCTCTGCTGGCTGCCCGCCGCAGCCGCAAGGCTATCACCATGGAGGACATCGAGGAAGCTTCCATGAAGGTCATGGCAGGCCCTGAGAAGAAGAGCCGTGTTGTGACTGCCGAGGAAAAGAAGCTGACCGCCTACCATGAGGCGGGCCACGCCGTGGCAGGCTTCTATTGCAAGCACCATCCCCGTGTGCATGAGATCACCATCATTCCCCGCGGCCAGGCTGGCGGCTACACCATGTATCTGCCTGAAAAGGATCGCAGCTATGTGACCAAGGGTGAGATGTTCGAGGATATCGTTTCCAGCCTGGGCGGTCGTGTGGCCGAGCAGCTGATCCTGGAGGATATCTCCACCGGTGCCTCCAACGACCTGCAGCAGGCAACCAACATTGCCCGCCAGATGATCACCAAGTACGGCTTCTCCGAGCGCCTGGGCCCTGTGGTCTACGGCACCTCGCAGGAGGAGACCTTCCTGGGCCGTGATTTCACCCAGGGCAAGGGCTACAGCGAGAGCACCGCTGCCGAGATCGACGGCGAGATGCGGGATATCATCGACGAGGCCTACGAGACCTGCCGCCGCACCCTGACGGAGCACATCGACCAGCTCCATGCGCTGGCACAGGCTCTGATGGAACGCGAAAAGCTCAACGAGAAGGAGTTCAACACCGTGATGGCTGGCGGCAAGCTGCCCCCGCGTGACGGTGACGAGCCTGCACAGGAACCCGCCGCATCGGCGGCCCCTGTGGAGACCGCAGAACCTGCCGAGAGCGCAGAGCCCGCTGAACAGGCGGAGCAGGCCGTGCTGGGCGAGGAAATGCCCGACCCGGCGCAGGATGCCCCGCAGGAAAACGAATGATCGAAGGGAGCGAGTGTCGTGGAGGAAAATTTTAACCCGGTCGCACGCACCCGGGCCAACTATTATACCCCGGGCAGCCCGGTGCAGTTCGTCTGTGTGGAACTGCTCAAGGGCGAACTCAGCGGCGAGAACGCAGTCTGCCTGACCTTCAAGAACATCTCCAAGGTTACCCTGACTGCACTGGAGATCCACTTCAAGTGTAAGGGTGTGGACGGTATCATCCTGTGTGAGGATGCCTTTGAATACCGCGAGATCGAGGTCAAGCCCGGTGAGAGCTTTGGCATGGACGATGCCGTGTTCGTGACCCAGAAGGCCATCACCAGCGTGGATGTGGTCCTGAAGAACGTATACAGCGGCAAAAAGGTCGTGCATCTGGATGCTATCAAGCGCGTCCGCCTGCCGGCCCCGCGCCGCCTGAGTCCGGAGCTGGAAAAGGCACTGGAAAGCCGGATGAACCGCACCGGCCTCAAGTATATGCCGCAGGTGTTCGAGAACGGCTGGTACTGTGCCTGCGGTTCCTTCCACCCGAAGGAAGAGGACACGGTCTACTGCACCGAGTGCGGCTGTGACCGCATCCTGCTGCAGAACGCCCTGAACACCCTGCTGCAGCCTGGCCAGAAGGCCGCCCCTGCAGAGCAGGCCCCGGCGGCGGAGGCTACCCGCGTGGTGAGCGCCGCCCCGCAGGAAGAGCCGACCCGCATCGTGGCCAGCGCGCCGGTGCAGGCAGAACCCACTCGGGTCATCCCGACGGCCCGCCCGGCAGAGCCTGTCGGTGCTCCGACCAGCTTTGCACCGCCGGTGGAACACACCCCTGCTCCGGAAGCAGAGCCTACCCGGGTGCTGGATGCCGCCACCCGCGCGGCGTTCCCCGGCAGCGGTGCAGCGGCTGTGGATGACGAGGGCACCCGTGTGATGCCTGCTGCTGCCCGCCGTGCCGCCCCGGCCCGCCAGCCGGAACCCGAGGTGGAGCAGTACGATGAGGAGGACGATGCGGAAGAGAGCCGCGACGGCATTGCCGAGATCCTTGTCCGCTGGGTCCCGCCCATCACCGCCATCGTCTGCGCAGGCATTGCGCTGTGGGGCTTCGTCTATTATCAGTTTATGATGTAAATGAATGACGGAGGAGGCTGCGCTTCCTCCGTTTTTTGGTTGTACGAAGGAGAAACGTTATGCCCGACGAAGCACTGCAAACCGCTTTTGAGATCAAAACTACCTGCGATGAGATCAGCCGCAAGCTGCTGCGCTGGCACTGGGAGAACAAACCCGGGGAGCACAGCCTGGGAGCCCTGCTGGATCACATCCGCACCCGCCAGCAGGAGAGCCCCGAATATTATGACCGTCTGCCCGATCTGGCGGGTCGAAACAGCTGGCAGCAGCTGGATACCACCCTGTGTATGCGGGTGCTGCTGGACCCGGAAAAGGATGCTGCCCGTCCGCTGGATCTGCTGGGCAATACGGAGCACCCCGCTGCTGCCCGCCGGGCCTGCAACGCGGTGCGCACCGCCCGCAACGAAGCGGCCCATGCCTCCGACCGCACGGCGGCTGCGCAGGCGGCGATCCTCTTCAACGAGGCCGTGGAAGCACTGGAAGAGGGCTATGCAGGCGCGCCCCTGCGCACCAGTGAGCTGGGCCAGTATTACCGGCTGGCTGAGGATTATCTGAGCCGCTGCGGAGCCAAAAAGCCCATTGCGTCGGCGGCCCCGGAAGAGAAAGCATCTCGCGCGGCAAAGTCCGGCCAGAGCACTGCGGGCAGGAAAAAAGAGGGGACTTCCGGCAGTGCTTCCCGCCGCAGCAGCACAAAGCAGAACACGAGCGGCCGCAGCTCCGGCGGCAGATCCCAGAACCGGAAGCAGGGCGGCAGCCGGAACAGCCGTGCCCGGGCCAGGCAGAAGCAGAAACAGGCCAACCGCACCGTTCTGCTGGTGCTGCTGGCGATCCTGGCCGTTGGTCTGCTGATTCGCGGCTTTACCATGAACTGGCAGTGAAAGAGTGAGGAAACTATGAAGCAAAAACTGATTTTTCTGGATATTGACGGTACTTTGCTGCCTCCCGGTGAGATGACCGTTCCGGCCAGTGCCGTGGAGGCCATCCGGCAAGCCCGGGCCAACGGCCACAAGGTGTTTCTGTGCACTGGGCGCAACCTGCGCATGACGAAGCCGCTGCTTGCCTACGGTTTCGATGGCTTTGTCTGCTCTGCAGGCGGCTATGTAGGCTGTGATGGGAAAATTCTCGTGGATCTTCCCATGGAGCCTGCGCAGGTCGAGGGCCTGCGGGAGGTGCTGGGGCGTGCCGGTGCCGAGTGCACACTGGAAGCCCGGGATGATACTTACGGCGGCATCAGGATGATCGAGCGGTTCGCCCATTTGTTCCCCCGCAAGCCGGGGCAGCTGAACAGCGAGGCCGAGCGCTGGCGCAAAACGATGGAGTATGGCATGACCATCCGGCCCATTGAGGAATACCACGGAGAGCCGGTTTACAAGGTGGTGTTCATCGCCCCCAACGAGGCCTGCCTTACCGAGGCAAAGCAGCTGTATGAGGATCAGTTCATCTTCTGCGAGTCCCGGCTGGGGGATACCCCGTCAGCCATCGTCAACGGGGAACTCATCAACCGCAAGTTCAACAAGGGCACCGGCATCAAGGCCATCTGTGATGATCTGGGGTGTTCGCTGGCCGATACCATCGGCTTTGGCGACAGCGACAATGACCTGCAGATGACCGATGTGGTAGGCATCAGCGTCTGCATGGCCAATGGCTCCGACAACCTGAAAAAGCTCTGCGACCGCATCTGCCCGGCTGTGACGGAGGACGGCGTGGCAAGGGAGCTCAAAAATCTGGGCCTGATCTGAGAGCAGCCCTCCGCAAAAGAAGAGATGATAACAAAAAATTCCCGCTCCATCGAGCGGGAATTTTTGTTAGAGAGGGTTATTTCTGATGGACTGCCTTGTGATATACCGCGTAGGCGATCACGGCAGAGAGGGCCTCTGTGATCCAGAAGGCGTGCCAGACACCGGTAGGGCCCATGCGGCCGCACAGCACCCACGCAATGGGCATGATGAAGATGATGTAGCGGCAGAGGGAGATGACCAGCGAGGGCACGCCCTTGCCCAGACCCTCCAGCGCGCCGGATGAGGTGGTAGACACTGCCGAGACGATGAACCCCAGGCAGATGATCCGCAGGGCGGTCTGGCCGATGGCGATGGTCTCGGGGTTAGAGGTGAACAGACCCATCAGCGGGCCTGCAATGGTCAGGCAGAGCAGGGTGCCAATGGCCATGATCCCAGCGCTCAGGCCCAGTGTCAGGTTGTAGAGCCTGGACACACGGCCATGCTCCCGGGCACCGTAGTTGTAGCCCACCAGCGGGCGCATCCCCTGCACGATGCCGTTGGCCGGCAGGTAAAGGAAGGTCTGGAGTTTGTAGTAGATGCCCAGCACCGTCACATAGCTCTGGGAGTAGACCGCCAGCAGGCCGTTCAGGAAGGTGACCAGCAGGCTGGGCAGGGCCAGATTCAGGATGGCCGGTACACCGATGGCATAGAGCTTGCCGTCAAGGGCGGCATCGAACCGCAGGCAGCGGCGGGAGAAGCGGACGGCGACTTCGGTGGTGCAGTAGACATAGAGGTAGACCACAAGGGAAACGGCCTGCCCGATGCCGGTGGCAAGGGCCGCACCGGCAATGCCCAGGGCGGGCACCGGCCCAAGGCCGAAGATGAGGACCGGATCAAGGGCGATGTTGGTCACGCAGCCGGTGATCAGCGCCACCATGGCAACGTTCATCCGGCCCACGGACTGGAAGATCTTCTCAAAGGCGAGGTCTGCCATGTTGACCAGCGAGAACAGGAACACGATGGTGGAGTAGGTCACACCCATGTCCACCAGAGCGGGATCGGTAGTGAAGCGGCGCAGGAAGCCGGGCATGATGGCAATGCAGAGGACCATGCCCAGCACGCCGTGCAGCAGGGAAAACATCATGCCATGGGTGGCGGCCCGGTTGGCGTTCTCGTGGTCGCCTGCGCCGAGGTAAAGCGCGATCTGGGCATTGATGCCGATGCCGAAGCCGATGGCCACTGCATTGACAAAGTTCTGGATGGGAAACACCAGCGAAAGCGCCGTCATGGCCTGCTCGCTGATCTGGGCCACAAAGAGGCTGTCCACGATGTTGTACAGGCTGTTCACCAGCATCGAGATGACGTTGGGCAGGGCCATGGAGAGCAGCAGCGGGAACACCGGTTTGGTTTTCATAAAAGTATCGTTCATTTTCATTGCTCCTGAGGGTCAGATTTGGATTTGAAGGCAAAGCAAAAGCCACACAATGGCTTTTGTACCATTGTGTGGCGAAAAGTTGCAGAATGCTGTAAAAATCCACACGATATTTTATTGGCTCAAAGATACCACATCACAGGGATACTTGTCAAGGACTTTTTGAAATAAAAGTATGACTTTTTTACGGTGGACCCTTGCCCTTGACAAGGGGCGCGGCGGCGGTAAAATAAGAACAGAACGCACAAAAGGAGGATCTGCCATGAAATGGATGATCGCGTCAGACCTGCACGGGTCGGCCTACTACTGCCGCAAAATGCTGGAGGCCTTTGAGCGGGAGGGAGCCGACCGGCTGTTCCTGTTGGGCGACCTGCTCTACCACGGCCCCCGCAACGACTTGCCCCGAGAGTACGCCCCCAAGGAGGTCATCCCCCTGCTGAACGGGAAAAAGGAGAAGCTGCTCTGCGTGCGGGGCAACTGTGATGCCGAGGTGGACCAGATGGTGCTGGAATTCCCCGTGCTGGCCGATTATGCGGTGCTTCCGGTGGGGCGGCGGCTCATTTATGCGACCCACGGGCATATCTATCATGTGAAAAATCTGCCGCCGCTGGCCCCGGGAGATGTGCTGCTGCATGGGCACACCCATGTTCCGGCCTGGACAGAGTTCGGGCAGGGAAATCTTTACCTGAACCCGGGTTCTGTGAGCATCCCCAAGGAGAACAGCCCCCACAGCTACATGACCCTGGAAGAAAACACGATGCAATGGAAAGAGCTGGAAAGCAGCGCTGTTTTCCATGAACTGACCCTTTGATAAAGTCCCACGGCCGGTTTTGCGGGCAGCTTGAAATTTGCCCACCGGTATGGTATGATAAAACTGAAAACAGATCGGCAAAGTTCCGCAGAGCAGTGCTGTGCGGGGCAGGAGCCTTTTTGTTTCCGCAATGAGTTAGCTAAAACTAACAAAATGACGAAAACAGCGGGCTGGACTTGTGCAGTTTGACAGGGGTGCCCGCAGATACAGTATGGAGGGGACAACAATGGTAGAAACGATCCTGAGGGTCGATGGTATGATGTGCGGTATGTGCGAGAGCCACATCAATGATGTGGTACGCAAGACCGCCCGGGTGAACAAGGTGACTTCTTCCCACACCAAGGGCGAAACGGTCATCGTCTCGGAGCAGCCGGTGGATGTGGAGGCGCTGAAGGCTGCCATTGCCGAAACGGGCTACACCGTGACCGGCGTGCAGACCCGGCCCTATGAGAAAAAGGGCTTCTTCTCGTTCCTGAAAAAGTAACAGCCCGGTGTTTCTGGCCGGGCTGATCATGCAAAACAGGAGGTATCTCGTTATGAGGATCTTGGTGTACGGCGCAGGCGTTCAGGGCTGTCAGCTGGCCCACAGTCTGGCACAGAACAAGAAAAATGTGGTCACCCTGCTGGCCCGGGGCGAGTGGAAGGAGGTCATTGACCAGAAGGGCCTGACCATCCGCCACATGCTCCAGCAGAAAACAACGGTGGATCGGATGCAGACAACAGATGTGCTGGCCCCCGAGGATGTGTATGACCTTGTGTTTGTCACGGTGCAGGCCGGGCAGCTGGCCGATGTGCTGCCCATCCTCAAAGCAAACCGGAGCCAGTACTTCATCTTTGTGGGCAATGATCCCTATGCGCAGGAGATGCTGCAGGCCATGCAGCGCCCGGTGGATAAGATCGCCTTTGGCTTCCAGAACAATGCAGGCCGCCGGGAGCATGACCGGCTGGTCAGTGTGCACATGGGGATGGGAATGACCGTTGGCGGCGCAACCGCACCCCTGTCCGGCGCGTTCCGCCTGCGGCTGCAGGCTGCCTTTGAGGGGACTCATTACAAGCTGACCTATTACAGCGATATGGACGAGTGGCTCAAGAGCCACATCGCCTTTATCCTGCCCTGCGCCTATGCCTGCTATGCGGTGGATGGGGAACTTTCCCGCACCACAGTGGAACAGCGCAGGATGATCGTGGATGCCGCCTGGGAGTGCTGTGAGATGCTGAAAGCGGCAGGTGTACCCGTGAACGATGCGGAGAACACCGACCGCTACCGCGAGGGTACCAAACAGCGGAAAAAGACCGAGCGGATGGTCTACTGGATGGCGCAGACGGTCGTTGGGAAGTGGTGCATTTCGGATCACGCCATGCGTGCGGTGAGCGAGATGCAGTATCTGGATGAAGCGTTTGCCGCCCTGCGCGCCACCACATTGGTGGAGATGACTGCCTGGGATGAACTGCGCAGATCCCTGCCCAGAAAGAAGTAAGAGCCGGAAAATGTCCGGAGCATGAGAAAAAGCCTGTCGGTTTTTGCGCTGACAGGCTTTTTTCTATTGGTTCCGTGCCCAGAAGGCGGCAAGCTGCTGCTCCAGCTCTGTGGTGCTGCGCAGGTATTGGAGCTGGTGCCAGTGGCGGGGGAACAGGCGGGTGTATTCGGCGCGGGCAAAGCGGTCATCCAGCAGAAGCACCACGCCCCTGTCTTCCTGCGTGCGGATGACCCGGCCCGCCGCCTGCAGCACCTTGTTCATGCCCGGAAAGCGGTAGGCGTAGTCGAAACCGGTGCCGCCCGCCTCGTCATAGTAACGGCGCAGGATCTCCTGCCGGGGGTTCACCTGAGGCAGGCCCACCCCCACGATGGCGCACCCGATGAGCCGGTCGCCCACCAGATCCACGCCCTCGCCAAAGATGCCGCCCATGACCCCGAATCCCAGCAGCGTTTTTGCGGGGCTTGGGCTGAACTGTTCCAGAAAGGCCGCCCGGGCCGCGTCGTCCAGACCACTCTCCTGGGCCAGCGTCCCGATGTCCGGGTAACGGGCGGTGAAGTCCTCATATACCTGCCGCAGATAGGCGTAGCTGGGAAAAAAGGCCAGATAGTTGCCCACCTTGGCCCGGGCCAGTGCGGCCAGCGCATCCGAGACAGCCTGAACGCTGGCCTTCCGGTCCCGGTAGCGGGTGGAGATGCCGGGCAGGCAGTAGAGCCCCAGATGTTCGGGCGGAAACGGGCTTTCCAGTGCCACAGCCCGGGCATCGGGACAGCCCAGCACGGAGCGGTAGTAGCCCGGCGGGGTGAGCGTTGCGCTGAACAGTGCCGCAGCCCGCCCGGCGGCAAGGCTGGCATCCACAAAGGGGGCAGGGTCAAGGCAGAGCAGCTCCCATTCCAGCTCGCTGCCCCGGGCTGTCAGCTGGGTGACAAAATGCGCGTCGTACCGTTCTGCCGCCCGGGTGATATCCTGCAACGCAAAGTAGAGCTCGAGCAGCTGGGCGTGGGCATCGGCCTCCGGGTTGGCCTCCAGCCAGTCCTGCAGGGGGGCCTGCAGGCTGAACAGCAGTCGGAGCAGTTCCTTCGGCAGCTCTTGCAAAAAGACCGTGCCATCCTGCGCCAGCAAAGGCTCCGGCAGCGGGAAGGCGGCTTCTGTCGGTTCGGTGTCCAGAAGGCTGGTCTGCCGGGTGAGATCCTCTGTCGGCGGTTCGGTGGGCGCTGAACCCCGGCGGGGGGCCAGCTTCGTTACCGCCCGGCGCGCTTCCAGAAAGCCCCTGTCTGCCTTTGTCAACGCAGTTTTCAGTGCACTTTTTCCTTTGCCGATGGCCCGTCTGGCATCGGTCAGGCTGCTCTTGCAGAACCGCGCCGAGTACATGGCTCTGGCCCGGTCCGGCAGGTTGTGGGCTTCGTCGATGAGAAAAATGTAGTCGCCCGCCGCATCGAAAAAGCGCCGCAGGTGCACGGTGGGGTCGAACAGATAGTTGTAGTCTCCGATGACCACATCACACCACTCGCTCAGGTCCAGCCCCAGCTCAAAGGGGCAGACCCTGTGCCGCCGGGCGGTCTCGGTCAGGGCGGCCCGGTCATAGGGGACAGCGCTGTCCAGCAGGTCGGCCAGCGCATCCTTCAGCCGCTCGTAGTAGCCGTTGGCGTAGGGGCAGGCTTCCGGCAGGCAGGCGGGACGGCCCTCAGCATCCTTGCACAGGCAGGCCTTCTCTTTGGCCGAAAGGGTCACGCTGCGCAGGGAAAGCGCCGGGTCTGCCGCTCGCAGACGGGCCAGTGCATCCTCAGCAGCGGCCTGTGTCGTGTTGCGGGCGGTCAGGTAGAAGATCTTTTCCCCCTTGCCCTCGCCCATGGCTTTCAGGGCAGGGAAGAGGGCGCTCATCGTTTTGCCGATGCCGGTGGGTGCCTGGCAGAACAGCCGGGTACCGCCCTTCTGCTCTGCCTTGCCCGCAGCACAGGCGCGATAGATCTCCCCGGCAAGGGCGCGCTGCCCGGGACGGTAGGCCGGAAACGGAAATTGCAGGGCCCCAAGGCTCCGGTTCCGGGCTTCCACCCAGTCCAGCTGCCGCCGTGCCCAGGGAAGATACTGCCGCAGTAAGTCGTTGAGAAACGCATCCAGCTCAGCGGCGGAGAAGTGCCGGGTATAGCGGACGATCTCATCGGTGTCGATCTGGTAATAGGTCAGCCGGACATCCAGTGTTTCCAGCTCCTGCTGCTCGGCGCAGATGGCCCCGTAGACCATGCCCTGCGCCCAGTGGCAGGGGTTCATGTCCTCCGTGATGGCATCGGTGGGCGCGGCGGTGGTCTTGATCTCGTCGATGACCACCGTGCCGTCCTCATCGGTAAAAATGCCGTCGGCACGGCCCTCGATGGTGAACCCGATTCCCTCCATCGTCCGCTCTGCCGTGAGGAACACCTCAGCGGCGTAGCCTTCACCCGCCGCCTTCTGGAGCCTGCGGTGGATGCGTGCGCCCTCGTTGGCCCGGTCAAAGCCGGTAAAGCGGCTGTCGATACTGCCAGTGCGGAGCAGGAACTCCACCAGCTCCCGGACAGAGAGACGGATGGTTGGCATGGGGTTCACTTCCTTTCAGGTTGTGCACAGTATGTTGGGAAACTAAACCCCTCAGTCTCGCTATCGCTCGCCAGCCCCCCTAATAGTGGGGCCTCTGGCGTTACGTAAAGTTTTTTGGGGTTCCCCTTTACGCACAAACTACATCGCTTTGCCAAGGCCGCCCCTACTAGGGGCGGTGGCAGCCCAAAGGGCTGACGGTGGGGTTTAACAGCAGGGCCTACCCGAGACCCAGGATCTTTTGACAATTTGCTGCAACAGCATTCACCTGGTCAAAATCCACGGCGGCCCGGTAATAAGTCTCCAGCTCATCATGGCAGTTCTTGGCCTGAGCCATCAGGGCGACAGCCTGGTCGATGAGCTCGGAGGCGGCACGGTCGTTGAAGCGCAGGCGGGCGCGGAAGCCGGACAGATTCTCCCGGTCCACAAAGCGGGTGCAGCGCACGGCCTGTACGCCAGGCAGCTGGATGGGATGCCAGAGGTTGTCGGTCAAAAAAGCCAGCCGCAGGGCCGGGATGAAGATGTGGTCGATCTGATCTTCAGGGTGCATGGCACAGGGGCAGGTGATGATGTGGTAGCCCCGGGCCAGTGCTTCGGCCCGGATGAGTTCCAGCAGCAGGCGGGAGACCGCCCCGTAATCATCCCGGAATACCACATACCGGTCGGCCAGCGCTTCTACCGTGCCCCGGTAGAATACCATCCCCTTGGGGGTGATGGCTGAGAGCAGCCGCAGCTCCTCACTGGCGGTGCCCTCGGTGCGGGGAAGCAGCCGGGTGCAGAGCCGCTTGACGTAGCGGCGCACCTTTTCAAAGTTGGCGCTGCAGGCCTCGGCCCGGCGGCTGTCCAGCATCAGGCTGCCCGCCGATGCGATATACCGGGCTGCCCGGCCCCGCAGAGCGGCATTCCGGGCAAACAGGGCCTTGACCTCGTCCCGGTGGGAAGCCAGCTTTCCGGCATCGATGGTGTGGTACAGGCTCACCACCAGCTCATCAGCCCCGGGCGCGTCCGGCTCCACCACATGGGGCGCGGTGGCATCGATGATGGCGCGTTTCTGGTCGAGGAAGATGACCCCGTCCAGACTGTCCGGGTCGCTGGCACAGTGGATCTTTTCGATGCGCTGGCCCTGCTGCTCGGCGGCCTGGGCCAGATGCTTCATCAAGGTGGATTTGCCGCATCCCGGCCCGCTTTTGATGAGAAGCATCTGCATCCCGGGCTCCCGGCGCAGCGGCTCAAAATAACCCTTGAAGCCCGCCGGTGTGGTGGCCCCCAGAAAGAAATCGGGGGAACGGCTTTGGATTGCTTTCATATCAGAACACCTCACTTTTGCTTTAGGGTATGCAAAAATGAAGGGAGATGATACTTGGGCGGGAGGGTTAATACGTATGCAGACAGACTTCGTTTATTTTATCCCGCAGAGCCACAAAATCCGCAAAGGCGGCGGGTTTGTTCTGCGCCTGCCGGAGCAGGGCGGCGGGGTGGAAGGTGCCCATAAACCATACGCCGTTCTTTTGCACAAAGGTGCCGTGCTCCTTGGTCACGGAGAAATCGGTGCGGATCATCCGCTGGGAGGCGATGCGGCCCAGGCAGACCACGATCTTTGGCTGCAGCAGCTTGAACTGTTCCCGGAGCCAGGGCATACAGGCCTCGCTCTCGGTGGGCAGCGGGTCACGGTTGTGGGGCGGGCGGCACTTGACGATGTTGGCAATGTAGCAGTTCTTTTCTCCGGTCCAGATCGATGGCAAACAGGTATTTGTCCAGAAGCTGGCCGCTGCGGCCCACAAAGGGCAGGCCCTGCTCGTCCTCGCTCTGGCCCGGGCCTTCGCCCACGAACAGCACCTCAGCAGTCTGGACACCCTGCCCGAACACCACATGGGTGCGGTCAGTGCACAGCTCACATCTGCGGCAGGCAAGGCACTCGGCCTTTAATGTATCCCAATCCATAGCAGTTTGATCTCCTTGCAGCTGAATGATAATTTATTCACAAATAAAAAATGGTTTTCTCCTAAAATAATAGCACAAAAAGCCAATTTTGTCTTGAACTTTTTGCCGGGTGTGCTAGAATAAAAGAGAAAGGCATCCTTGTGTCCAACAGGCACCCGGATGTGAATATTGGATAGTTAATTCGGAGGTAATCAACAATGGCTGATATGTTCGCACCGCTGGTAGCACAGCTGAAGGCAAACCCCAAGACGATCGTTTTTACCGAGGGCAATGACCCCCGCATCCTGGAGGCAGCCAGCAAGCTGCTGGCCGAGGGCGTTCTGAAGGTTGTCATGGTGGGCAACGAGGCTGAGTGCAAGGCCGCTGCTGCCGCAGGCAATTTTGATATTTCCGCTGCTGAGATCATTGACCCTGAGAACTACGCAGGTTTCGACGAGATGGTGAACACCATGGTCGAGCTGCGCAAGGGCAAGCAGACCGCTGAAGAGTGTACCGCAATGCTGAAGAAGTCCAACTACTTCGGCACCATGCTGGTCAAGATGGGCAAGGCTGACTGCCTGCTGGGCGGCGCTACTTACTCCACCGCCGATACCATCCGCCCCGCTCTGCAGCTGGTCAAGACCAAGAAGGGCGCACACCTGGTGAGCTCCTGCTTCATTCTGGACCGTGACTTTGGCGAAGAGGGCCTGAAGCGCATTGCCATGGGCGACTGCGCTGTCAACATTGATTACACCGATACCGTTGATAAGGCTACCGGCGAGGTCAAGCTCGCTGCATCCGCAAAGCTGGCTGAGGTGGCCGTTGAGACTGCCAAGACCGCAAAGCTGTTCGGCATCGATCCGAAGGTTGCAGTTCTGAGCTTCTCCACCAAGGGTTCCGGCAAGGGCGGCACCGTTGCTCTGAGCCATGACGCTACCATCAAGGCTCAGGAGATGGACCCCGAGCTGGCTG
>UMDO01023680.1_pt1 | contig 33304 bp, 25 predicted proteins | sample 1964511 | NCBI WGS metagenome assembly UMDO01 (sample SAMEA4835996, study PRJEB28245) | human gut metagenome | biome: gut microbiome; material: fecal sample | place: Denmark | collected 2008 | reverse complement strand
CTCTGTGTCATCTTATGAGGGCGGTTGCGGATTTGAGGATAAAGAAATATGTATCAATGGGTTATATAGGATTTAAAAGATTCATAAAACGCTATTTTTACCCTATTTTCAGTGTTCAGAGTTCAGTATTCAGCCTGATGTTCAGCCTCATGAGACATAGAGTAAACAAGTACTTGCAATCTTAAGTTACTGAATGGTGAACAGCGGGGTGAACACTTACCCAAAGTATTACCTTTTCGGCTTCGGGGTGAACCCTAGTAAAAAGAACTTTGTATATACAGCGCATGTTAGAAATATAAAATTGCCAAGTGTTCACCCTCACTCTTATTTAGAGAACGTTGCAAACAACAGCAAGCCCCTGCAGAATACCGCCCCCGACCTGCCCTTCTAGGGGTGAGTAGGGTAAGTCTGGCATAAACAAGATAGTTACGATAGCTAAGTATCATGGTTACGATAGCTAAGTATCATGGTTACGATGGCTAAGTATCATACTTATGATATGCATGAGTTGGGCTTCAATTTTCTGTACCCTCTGCAACATGCTGCTCATCAGAATCTGACTACACATATTTCTCCATCAGCACAAAGGTGATGAAGCCCAGGAGAAGGGCGTAGGTGGCTTGCTTCTGAAAACCATGGGCATGGGTTTCAGGAATCATCTCGTCGCTCGTTACATAAAGCATGGCACCACCGGCAAAACCCAGCATCACGGGGAGGAAGGTGGTAGAGGCTGAGCCCAAACCGAAACCCAACAGAATGCCTACCACTTCGAGCAGGGCGATGAAAATGGAAATGAAGAAGGTGCGGACTGCTGTAACACCAGCCAACATCAAGGGAGCAATAATCACCATACCCTCTGGGATGTTCTGCAGGGCGATACCGAAGGATACCCCCCACTCCGTTGCTCCCTCTGCCGAACAGACACTCACTCCAGCCGCCATGCCTTCGGGCAGTTTGTGCAGGGCTATCGCCATCACGAAGAGCATCACATGACTGAGCCTGACATTGTTGCGATGCTCCTCGGGGTCTAGGCCCGTGATGTGATGAAGATGGGGAGTTACCCAATCTAGCACATTCAGGAACAGGGCTCCTGCCATCACGCCGATTACTACCAGCCACCAAAGACTGGTCTGTTCGAAGGCTGGCACTATCAGTCCCAACGTGGAAGCTGCCAGCATGATTCCGGCACAATATCCCAACACAGCATCATTCCATTTATGGGGCAACTCCTTGACGAAGAATCCAAGGATGGCACCTATAATGGTGGCACCGCACAGTCCGGCAGCACTTATCAATACGTTTGTCATTGTTATTTTGCTTTTTATCTTAATCCGTAAAATATATCGAAGTTATCCTATTAAATATGTAAGATGCAGATATATGATAGAAGATAAAACGCATAGACACCCCTCACGGTCATCCATGCCCATCTATTTTCGTATCTGATCTATTCTATTTAATAGTGTTCTGTCATGGTGAAATTGATGCACTTCAATTTCGTATATTCATTCCTATTTCAATTTCTTATAACCGTAAGCTGCATTATTGCCCAACTGCTCTTCGATGCGGATAAGCTGGTTGTACTTAGCCATACAGTCGGTACGGCGCATAGAACCCGTCTTAATCTGACCAGAGTTTGTTGCTACGGCAATATCGGCAATCGTAGTGTCCTCGGTTTCACCAGAACGATGGGAAGTAACGGTGGTGTAACCATGACGGTGAGCCATCTCGATAGCATCCAGTGTCTCGGTAAGAGAACCAATCTGGTTCACCTTGATGAGGATAGAGTTAGCAGCACCCATCTTGATACCCTTTTCCAGGAACTTGATCTGCTCAGCAGCAGCATGAGCCACAGCCAGAAAAACACCGAGGATGGCATTGGCACCCAGGTTTGACTTGGTCTTGGTACCGTCGAGTTCCAACATCTTATAATCGATGGCACGCTGCTCCAAGGCAGAGAAGCCAACCAAAGCAGGAGCAATTACCTGATTCACGTTTTCAACTGCCTTCAAGACACCCTTGCCGCCATAGCGGTTCTTGTCGCCATCACGAAGTTCCAGCGCCTCGTTCTCGCCAGTAGATGCACCAGAAGGAACCGATGCACGACCAATGATACCTGACTTCAAAGAAACTTCAACCTCTACAGTAGGGTTGCCACGAGAATCCAAGATTTCTCTTGCATGAACATTTTCGATAATCATAATACCATAATACTTTTAATTACATTAAACATTTTTTCCGAGTGCAAATTTAGATATTATCTGATAAACCACCAAATTTCGGGCATCATCAAAACTAGGTATTTGCCAAGAAATACCTACTTATATGCAGTAAATCACCATTTATCACTTCCCCATCATTTTTCCGATGATTTCCTCGAAATCTTCCTTCTGCATAGCACCCATCTGTATAGTAGGATTACCTTTCATCGGGATGAAGAGGAAGGTAGGGATGCTGCGGATGCCGAAGACGGAAGCCAGTTCGGGTTCCTGGTCGATATCCACCTTATAGAAATCTATTTTGCCGGCATATTTCCCGGCAAGAGATTCTACCAGGGGAGCCATCATCTTGCAAGGTCCACACCAGGTGGTATAGAAATCGATAATGGCAGGACGGGAGCCTGCAAACACCCACTCTTCGGGATGAGACTCGTAATCCATAATCTTCTTCCTGAAATCGGAAGCCGTAAGCACCTGCACCTTACCAGCAGAAGCAGACTGATTATTACTGCCAGCTACAGACTGATCTGCCTTCTCTGCCCCAGCCTTACTCTCTGATTCAACACGAGAAGGTAGCCCCTTTGAGCTTCCTTCCCGTTTCTTGTTATTTTGCGAACATCCCATAACGGCTAAAGCCATCATGGCATATAAACAAACATTTTTCTTCATCTAATCATTCTTTATAATCAATAAGCCAAATCGATTGCAACAGGATATACTCGACATGGGTCGAAGTATTCCGCACAACTGTTCACCATTGCCTGCAAATCTGCCTTGGCAATACCGTGGAATACCTGCTTGCCATTTACCATGATGGTTACAGGCTCATTGAGGTTGACCAACTGGTCATTGAGATAAACTCTCAACTTACCACCAGTGGCAGGAGAATAGCTGCGGTTGAACTTCAGATCGATTCCCCACTGCTTATCCTTCAAGATAGTGGTGTAATCCACATTGCTCACCTTGATGGAAACCACGTTCTTGTCGATATCCATCTCGTAGTAGGTTCTAGACTCTGATGGGCGAGTCAGCACCTGCAGGTTGTAGAAACCGGAACGATGTCTGCCATCCATCTCGAAATCCTCCCAGAGCACGGTCTTAGGATATGGATTGCGCACAAACTGCTTGAGCCAAGGAGTAGTCAGACCATAGGTGATATGATGCTGCATACCAGGCAAGAGCTGGATGCGATGACGGAAGATAGGAGTCTTATCTACAGACAATGGGCGAGCCAACTGCGCAGAATCGAAAGCCACCTGGGTGTACCAGGTCAGGTCGTTGCGATAGAAACCGGTATCATCAGCCCCCGTGAGGAAAGAGAATCCGATATTGGCACAGTTTTCCACAGGCGCATTCTTCAAAGGTTCACCACCAGCCATCGGACCCGCTGCAGCCCAATAGTCGGCATAGAAGGAAGCAAGACGCTGACTGCCATAACCACCTTCGCTGATACCGAATACATAGAGACGGTTGGCATCCACCTCACCCTTTACCAGGTTCTGGCGAATCAACTTTTCGAAAGCATACTGCTTGGAAAGATGCCACCAGCGATAATATTCACCCTCGTTAGGAATCTGAGGAATGAAATAGATGGAAGGAGAATCCTGGAAGCTCAGACCGAGCTTGATTCCATTCGACCACTCATGGTCCTTAGGTCCCGATCCGTGAACATACAGGAAGAGAGGGAACTTACCATCGGCAGCTACTCCCTTCTTACCATAATAATAAGGCATCACCGCATTTGGTTCCAGACACTGAGGCAGATTCCAGGAGCTGCTTTTTGCCAATGTCAGATCTTCTGGTTCTATGAGCTTTTCTTCCTGCAGGTTCTTGTTGGCATCGCACCAGGCTGTCCATACCATCTTCTGGTAGTTGGCAATATCCTTGCCGTCGATAGCAGCCTGGAGCTTGGTGTCAAGAGGTGTGTTTTTAGAGAATTCCGCCTTACCGTCTTTCTCTAATGCTTTCTGCTGTGCTTTGAGTGACTGCAGGAAGTAGGCATTCACCTTTTTCTGCAATCCCTGTGACTGCGCCATAATCTGGGTTGAGTAGCTTAGTGAGGCTAGCGCCATCACCATGTAAATCATTTTTTTCATTTCGTACTATATATTTATTTAATTACTAGTCTTTCAAAGAATAGGTAACCGTAGTCACTACCCTCACCTTTTTAATATAAGGTGTATTGGAATCTCTATCCTCTATCGAGAATTGCCCTTGGTCAGCGTTCATGATCTTATCAATCTTGCTCTTGCTGTTTTCGGCAAACTGAGCAGCAGTCTTCTCTGCATTCTCAATTGCCTCCTGCATCATCTTCGGCTTCATCTCGCGGAAAGCCACATACTCGTACTTCACCGGATTTTCGTAACCACCATCCACGACGGCCACACCTTTCTGAAGCAGGTCACCCTGACGGGCGATGATGCCACGGATCACCTTCACATTGCGGGAAGTCACGGTGATGATCGACGTGATGTTATAACGGTAAGGCTGACGGTTTTCGCCATATCGCTCAGCATTGAGGTCGATGACCACAGGGGCATTGACATTGATTTCATTTGCCTTCACTCCATTTGCCAGCAGGAACTGGCGGATGGTGCTGGTGGTAGCGTTGATCTTCTTATAGAGTTGCGGCAAGTCGTTGCCAATCTCCTTGGAAACGATAGGCCATGTCACCTTATCAGCCTCAACTTCCTTTTCTGCCAATCCTTTCACCACCACTTTGCGGTCTTTGGCAATCACACTTTCAAGTCCAGACTTGACACAAAATCCAAGCACGATAATGCCTATGGCTAAGATCACTGCTTGCTTGATACCCGTATTGACATTCATAATAAGTCCTCCATTTATTAAGTTTGAAATGCTTACGAGGACAAAGATAAGCAAAAAGATGATAGCAGCCATCTTTTTTAATCTTTTTTATGTTCTAATCTTAACCAGGCAAGAAATATATGTTAAATCTTCTATACAAACGATACAACCTATTGATTTTTTCACTATCTTTATCCCGTTAAAATGATGTATAACCTTTAAAAACATAACATCATGAAGATAGGTATTCCAAAAGAAATCAAGAATAATGAGAATCGTGTAGGAATGACTCCTGCTGGTGTAGCTGAATTCATTCGACATGGACACGAAGTGATGGTGCAGCATACCGCTGGTGAGAACAGTGGCTTTGCTGATGAAGAGTATGAGAAGGTAGGAGCCAGGATCCTGCCCGACATCCAGAGTGTGTATCGCGAGGCTGAGATGATTATCAAGGTGAAGGAACCTATCGCCGAGGAATATCCACTCATCCATCAGGATCAGCTTGTTTTTACTTACTTCCATTTTGCCTGCGACAGAGAGCTCACCGATGCCATGATCAAGAGTGGTGCTGTCTGCCTGGCTTACGAGACGGTAGAAACCGACAACCATCATCTGCCACTGCTCATTCCGATGAGTGAGGTAGCAGGAAGAATGGCGATTATCAATGGTGCCTACTATCTGCAGAAGACCAAGGGCGGCAAGGGTAAGCTGATCAGCGGTGTGCCGGGCGTGAACCGTGCGAAGGTTCTCGTTCTGGGCGGTGGAACCGTGGGAGAAGCAGCAGCAAGAATGGCAACAGGATTAGGTGCTGATGTGTGGATTACCGATATTAGTCTGCCTCGTCTTCGCCAGTTGCAGATGGAATTGCCGATCAATGCGCACACCCTCTACTCCAACGAGCACAATATCCGGAAGGAATTGCCTGATGTTGACATCGTAGTAGGCAGTGTACTCGTTCCGGGCGACAAGGCTCCACACCTGATTACCAGGGACATGCTGAAGTTGATGGAACCTGGCACCGTACTGGTGGATGTGGCTATCGACCAGGGAGGATGCTTCGAGACCTCTCATCCAACCACCCATTCCGATCCGACATTCATGGTAGATGGCATTGTGCATTATGCCGTAGCCAACATTCCGGGAGCCGTGCCTCATACCTCAACCATCGCCTTGACCAATGCCACCCTGAAGTATGCCCTCGCTCTTGCCGACAAGGGATGGCGAAAGGCGTGCAAGGAAGACAAGGCTTTGTATCGGGGATTGAACATCGTAAATGGCAAGGTAGTATTCAAGGCGGTTGCCGATGTCTTCGGATTGGAATACGAAGAGATGGTATTATAGGAGATCGCATTATAAATTCATGAAACATAACTTTTAAGCCCTTCGATTCCGTTGGGTTTAAAAGTTATGATGTTTTTTGTGTGCCTTTCCAATGATAAAGATAGACTCGTGGGCAGCGATTCTGCAATGGAATATTCAAAAATTTAAAAACATATTAATCATAAATGGATTACAACATGATTGGGACCGCATGGTCGTTACTACCTCCTATCGTCGCCATCGCTCTGGCGCTGAAGACGAAAGAGGTCTATTCTTCTCTTTTTATCGGTATCATTCTGGGTGCCGTTCAATATTGCATTTCGATGGGAACAGGTTTCGACGGATTCCTCGTTCATCTGACCAACCACACCGTAGGCGAAGGCGAGGATGCCAAGGCATACGGTTTGATACATTGCCTTTCCGACCCTTGGAACGTGGGCATTCTGGTTTTCCTGGTGGTTTTGGGTAGCATCGTTTCACTGATGAACAAGGCGGGTGGTTCTACGGCTTTCGGCCGATGGGCTTCCAAGCACGTAAAGTCGAAGATTGGTGTGCAGGTAGCCACCATTCTGCTCGGTATTCTGATATTCATCGATGATTACTTCAACTGCCTTACCGTGGGTTCGGTGATGCGCCCTATCGCAGTGCGCAATGGCGTAACCAAGGAGAAACTGGCTTATCTCATCGACTCCACAGCAGCTCCTGTCTGCATCATCTCCCCAATCTCCAGTTGGGCAGCAGCAGTATCGGGCTTCGTATCGGGAGGCGAGAACGGACTGGCACTTTTCTGCAAGGCGATACCCTACAATTTCTACGCATTCTTCACCATCCTCTTTATGTTTGGCATCGTGATCTTGGGCTTCGACTTCAAGGCGATGAGCAAATATGACGCAAGACTCAAAGAATGGTATGAACGCACCAACGGAGGAAAGCTCGACGAGGTGAGCGATACCAAGCTACAGATCGTGGAGCATGGTGTGGGAGCGAAGCAGGAAGAATCATCCAAGAGCAAAGGCTCAGTGAGCGATCTTGTGATTCCAATCATTATGTTGATTATCTTCTGCATGGCAGGTATGGTATATTCGGGAGGTTTCTTTGATGCCAACAATGCCAACTATATGAATTTCGTAGATTCCTTTGCAGGCAGCAATGCCTCTATAGGTCTAGTGATTGGTTCATTGGCAGCCCTGATTCTAACTATCGTGATGTTTACAGCTCGCAAGACCTTACCATTCGATGAAGCGATGAGTAGTCTGATCAAGGGCTTCGAGGCGATGGTACCAGCCATTCTGATTCTTACCCTGGCATGGACCCTGAAGAGTATGACCGACTCCTTGGGTGCAGCAGAATATGTATCTAGCGTAGTGGCAAGCAGCGCTTCTGAACTCCAGATGCTCCTGCCAGCCATCATCTTCCTGGTTGCTGCCTTCCTGGCTTTCGCCACAGGTACATCCTGGGGAACCTTCGGTATCCTGATACCTATCTGTATCGCAGTATTCCCAGGGGCCGACCCTTTACGCATCATTTCCATCTCTGCCTGCATGGCAGGTGCTGTCTGTGGCGACCACATCTCACCTATCAGCGATACCACCATCATGGCGAGTGCCGGAGCCGAGTGCAAGCATGTGCATCATGTTTCATCTCAGTTGCCTTATGCCTTGACGGTAGCTACCGTCAGCTTCCTGACATTCATCGTGGCAGGTTTCACCCATACGCTGGGAATGGTAACCAGTGCCATCATCTCGTGGATCTTCGGTGTTGCCATGCTCGGTTTTGCTTTATTTTATTTAAATAAGCGCCAAAAAGTTAAATAGTTCTTAATTTATTTGTATATTTAAAATATTTTTAATATCTTTGCATAAGAAAAGTTGCACTCGGCAATTTGAAAGCAAGCTTTCATTGCGCTTGTTTGCATTTTCTTTGCAAAAGAATTTAATAAAGAACATATTAATATTATAAAAAGACATTATGAAGGAATTGAAAGGTACAAAGACAGAGAAGAACCTCCAGGAGGCATTCGCTGGTGAGTCACAGGCTCGTAACAAATACACATATTTTGCAAGTAAGGCTAAGAAGGACGGTTATGTTCAGATAGCCAACATCTTTGAGGAGACAGCTGCCAACGAGAAGGAGCACGCTAAGTTGTGGTTCAAGTACCTGGAGGGCGGTGCTATCCAGGATACAGAGAAGAACCTGGAGGCTGCTGCCAATGGTGAGCACGATGAGTGGACAGAAATGTATCCACGCATGGCAAAGGAAGCTCACGAGGAAGGCTTCGAGGAGATTGCTGCCAAGTTTGAGATGGTGGCTGAAATCGAGAAGCACCACGAGGAGCGTTATCGCAAGCTCTTGAAGAACGTGCAGGACAAGCTCGTCTTCTCTCGCGACGGCGACTGCATCTGGCAGTGCTCTAACTGCGGTCATATCGTAGTAGGCAAGCAGGCTCCAGAGGTTTGTCCAGTCTGCAACCACCCACAAAGCTACTTCCAGATTGAGGCTCAGAACTACTAAGATTCTATTACAGGAAATTGAACGATAGGATAGGATTATAACATAGAACCTATCATATAGAAGACTTCCTATAGAACCAGATAAAAATCCCCTGATGCAATAAGATATGCATCAGGGGATTTTCTTTTTTACCACTGGTTGATATCGGCTTTTGCCTCTATCTTTTTCTCGATGTTATCAGGAAGTTTGGAGAAGAAGTCGTAGCCGGTAATACGCTCCACCTCATCTACCGAGTTGACAAAGTCCTTTTTCTGCAAGCCGGTAGCTCCCTGGTTGCGACAGATAAAGCCGATGGCTTGCGGATTCTTGCCTGTGCGGAGGATAACCTTGAAGAAAGCATCAGGCACCACCACCTTGTTCTTACCCAGTTTGCGATGCTGCTTATTCAGGAATATCGGACCGCATACAATATATACCTTACCGTATTTCTTTGCCCAGGTACGACACTGCTGTTCGATACTATTCCAGACACCCGCATTCAAGGCATGGGTCTGAGGGCACATATTGGTCATCAGGAAGCACTCATCCATAGCCTTCTGGTTCCACTTGTTATCGCCAGCCGGACAGAGATGACCTCTATCATAACCGCTGTTATAGTAATCAGCCTTCGTTCCCTTAGGTGATGGCATATCCATATCATCCTCAAAGTCGCCACGCTTCAACTTACCCGAAGCATGAGCACGGCTCAAGGTCCATGCCACCCAGTTTGGCTGACGAGTATCGTGATTGTATGACACGGTATAGGCAAAACGCTTTCTGATGGTTTGCGATACCTTTTTCTTTGAAACCGGGATTTCCATTCCCGGTGCATCCCCCTGTGCAGCTGGCAACATAGAGGACGACAAGCCCAAAATAGAGAGCAAAGCGATGGCGCCAGCTATCACCCATCCTCTCATTTTCTTATTGAATTGAATCATCTTTATTTTATATGAAGAGATTATTATGTATCTTTATAAAGAGATCTTTATGTACTTATCCTATTCCGCAGGATTAATCTTTTCCAACATGATTTCTATCAGTCTCGGAACCCCATAGTCTTCTATCTCACTTTCCTTGATCCAGATGTAATCATCTGGGAGTGGAGGACGGTTTTCCGTTTCCAGGAGATAGAAATCGGCAAGAAGGATGCGATGAGTCAGTTCGTGCTTGACATCTTTTGCCAGCAAAATCGGATTCTTCACGAAAGAAGGCAGCTCCTTGACATCGGAAACATTATAAGGCTCCCATAATCCCTGCCAGATATCTCCTTCTCCACGGCGATGGATGGCAACCATCGGTTCGGATTTTCCAGTATCATCCGCAGCCAAAGATTTACACCTTATATATATATAGGAGAGATGGCGAGTCTTCACCTTCACGGTCTTGTTCTTGACGGGCAGTTCCTCTACCCTGCCGCAACGCAAAGCCTCGCAGGTTTCTGCAAGCGGACAGAGCAGACACTTCGGAGACTGGGGGGTGCATTGAATCGCACCGAAATCCATCATTCCCTGATTATAGGATGCCGCATCGGAGGCAGGCAAGAGCGATTGAGCCAAAGCAGCAAACTCCTTTTTCCCCTGAGTTGAGTTGATGGGAGTATCGATGCCGAAATATCGGGAAAGCACCCGATAGACATTGCCATCAACCACAGCTGCCGGAATATCGAAAGCGAAAGAGCCGATGGCAGCAGCGGTATAATCACCTACACCCTTCAGGGATTTGATGCCTTCAAGGGTATTGGGAAAGTCACCGAGAGCCACAATCTGCTTGGCAGCAGTATGAAGATTGCGGGCACGGGAGTAATACCCCAAGCCCTGCCAGAGCTTCAAGACATCATCCTCGCTGGCTGCTGCCAGATCTTCTATCTTGGGATAGGTCTGCACGAACCGTTCCCAATATTCCCAACCTTGGGCAATGCGGGTTTGCTGAAGGATGATTTCGCTCAGCCAGATAGCATAAGGATCCCTGGTTTCGCGCCAAGGCAGGTCTCTGCCGTTCTCACGAAACCAACGGAGTATTTCTGTTGAAAAAAAAGAGTTATTGATCATTATTATGCTTTTGCCCTTTCAGGGCGTTACTTTCTTGCTTCGGTCCTTTTAGCGGATTGCAAATCCGCAATAGTTACCCATACGGCGGCGGATTGCAAATCCGCCGAAACAGTAACTATTCATAAAGTTCAAAGTTCAAATCTCAATGTTCAAAGTAATTACTGTTCCGGATATTGCTCGTAAATCTTCAGGCCGAATTCATTGGCAAGCGCATAGGCATGCTCCATGATGTCGGCAAGGATATGCTCATAATTAACCCATACCTTATCCTTGATGAAGAAATAGAACTCGATAGGAAGACCGCACTGGGTAGCTTCCATGTGGCGTACCATCAAGGTAAGTTCCGTATTCACTTCAGGGCGTTGACGCAGATATTTCTCCATAAACCTGCGATAAAGCTGGAGATTGGTTGGAGCCAAAGCTGCAGGATTCTTCAAGTCCTCAATATCCTTTCCTTCCTGAATATCCTTTTCTATCGCCTTCTGAAGAGATTCCTTCAACTTGAAAGAATCCTCAGTGGCGAAATGCTTGGCAAGCAAGGTCTGCTTCAAGGTTTCATCTACCAATCGGATGCTACGGAAATCAAAATAAACGATTCGCTTCGCTCTTCTTCCCCCACTCTTCTGCATGCCAATCCAGTTCTGGAACGAACCGTTAACCAGGGTAGCTGGCGAGATAGTAACGATGGTATTATCAAAATTACGCACCTTTACGGTAGTAAGTGACATATCCTCCACAATACCATTGGCATCTACCGACTTCACGGTAATCCAATCACCCTTGTGCAACATATCATTGCTGGTGAGTCGCACACCGGCAGCCAGACCGAGGATGGTATCCTTGAAAACCAACATCAAGACAGCCGAAGTAGCACCCAAGCCGGCAAACAAGGTCATCGGACTCTTACCCAACAGGATGGCAACCACTACCACTCCAGCCACAAAGAGCATCAATACCCTGAGCACACCGCAGAAGGTATGGAAATACTGCTGAGCCGAAGAGCGGCGCTCTCCGCTATTCTCCAATCCCTTGAAGGAACCGATGAACACCAATACCGTACGTACCGACATCACCACGATATAGATACCTGTAGCACGCTCCAGAATCTCCTTGAATATAGGATATTCCAGATAGATAAGCGGCATGAGCGACCATATTACCACTGCAGGCACGATATGACAGGCAGAAGTGAGCACCTTCTTGTTCAGCAACACATCATCCCAGGAAGCCTCCGTCTTTTCCGTAATCTTCGAGATCAACGGAACTACAATCTTACGACACAGAAAATCGCTCAGCATCGACAGCAAGATAGCGGTGATGGTGAGCAGGATATGACGAAGCATAGGCACGTAATCGCCGGTGATACCTGCCCATGTTATCATTTCATCTACAAATCTACGAATTTCTTCCATAAACTACAAACTGTAAACTATCAATTCTTAACTAACAACTCCCTATCATGGTTGGCAAAGCAGATTACAAACCTTGTCTGCAAAATGTCTGGCATTGCTGCCATGCATGATTCCATTATTGATGATAGAGAAGCAAAGCTCATGTCCATTGGCTGCCGTACAATAGCCAGCCAGCGAGATGATACCGGTCAGGGTACCCGTCTTTGCCTTGACATTGCCGTGGACACTGCCTCTTTTCATACGCTTCTTCAGGGTTCCATCCACACCTGCTATAGGCAAGGAATGAATCAGATGCTGCTTAATGTTATCGTTGCGGAAAGCATAACGGAGCATCATCACCTCCAGCTCGGCACTGAGATAGTTGTAGAGCGACAAGCCCGAACCATCTGCCAGTCTGTAGCGGGAAGCATCCAGTCCCAGCTTATTGATCAACTGCCGTTCCACGTTGCGGGCACTCTTGGCACTTGCCGGACGGTTGCCCGTAGAAGCCGCAATCTGGTAATACATGCACTCGGCATAGAGATTGTCACTCTCCTTCATCATCTTATGCAGTACCTGGTCCATGGTATGGAAACGGGTACAGATGGTAAAGGCATTGGCAGGACAGGTCTTGGAAGAGGCATACATCTCCTCATATTCGATGCCTGCATCTTTCAACTTAGCCAGGAAACGGTCCATGAAGATGTCCTTGCGGGAGAACACCAATGGCGAAAGTACCGGATTATCATCATCCCAGCACCAGCCTTCGCCCAGCAATGCCGCATCCTTCATCGAACGGTCGGCATATACATTACCCCGAATGGTATCCACACCCATATCCTTGAGACTGTTGACAAACGCCGTCAGGTCATCACTGTTGAAACGGGGATCCATACCTCCCACACAGTAAACATCACCCGTCAGCACACCGTCCTCAATGGTTCCGGTATATTTCAACTGAGTCTTGAACTGATAGGAACCGCCCAACTTGTCAAGTGCGGTGATGGCTGTCAAGAGTTTCATCGTACTTGCCGGGCGCATCAGCTGTCGTTCGTTGTGCTTGTAGATGCAGGAATCAGCATCCATATCCCAGACCATGATCCCCACCTGCGATGTCTCAAACATCTTACTTTCCAAGAGTTTGCCGATACCTACCTGCACCGATTCGGGCCAAGGCAGCTTCAAAGTATCGGCAGCCAGGGAATCCAACATCGTGGAGTCGGTCACTTCCGTGTCGTCCTGCGGCTCCACCACTTCTCCTTCAATCACATCCTGAGCCTTCACCGGCATCGCCATGAGCGTAGCCATGATGAAGCTCATCATCATATATATAATCTTTTTCATTGTCTTTTACTAATTTCTTTCTCGAAAGCCTCTTCATTATCGGGCTGCACCGTTACCATATTATGATGTCCGTATTCTATCACCAGACAATGATCCAATCCCAGAAAGGTCTTGGCGGTATGCACGCTGGTGATGTCGCATACCGGCACATTCCTGTTGGAAGAGAACCTGCCTTCGTTGATGATGAGATATTCCATCTCGTCATCTCGGTCGATAGGTTTCACCTTCTTGAATGTATAGGTGGTATTCAGAATACGCTCGATCATGCCCACAATGATGATGGCAACGAAAATGCCAATAATCGCCATCTTGACCCAGAAGAAATATCCTGCCAGGAGGGCGAAAACCACCACTCCAACACGAGCCGTCGTATTGAAGCGCTTATGAAAAGTTCTATCTGCCATATCTCGTTCTTTTCTTTAAAATAGCGTTTTCAGCTACTATTTGATAGTCTAAAAGACTATATTACCTTAAAATTCGCTGCAAAATTACAAAAAATCCCTCTCTTATTACTCTTTTTAAAGAGAAATTAGTACTTTTGCAAACAATTAAGCATTATTAGAATAAACTCACATGGTTTATAAGTATGATTTTCTGATTATCGGCTCAGGAGTTGCCGGTATGAGTTACGCTCTGAAAGTAGCCAGAGCGCATAAAGGTAAAGTGTGTATGATCTGCAAAACCTCACTCGATGAGGCAAACACTTCATTTGCACAAGGTGGTGTGGCGTCAGTTACCAACTTGGAAGTAGATAACTTCGATAAGCACATACAGGATACAATGATCGCTGGTGATTACATCAGCGACTATCAGGCTGTGAAGCAGGTTGTCACCATGGCACCAGAGCAGATCAAGGAGCTCGTGCAGTGGGGTGTCAACTTCGACAAGCAGCAGGATGGCAAGTTCGATCTTCACCGTGAAGGCGGACACAGCGAGTTTCGCATTCTTCATCACGCAGATGATACAGGTGCTGAAATCCAGCGCGGTCTGATGGAGGCTGTGCGCAACTGCCCAGACATCGATATCAAGGAAAATCATTTCGCTGTAGAAATCATCACTCAGCACCACTTGGGTGCCCGTGTTACCCGCCGTACACCTTATATTAACTGTTACGGAGCCTACGTTCTGAATCCTGACACCCAAAAGGTGGATACCTATCTGAGCAAGGTTACCGTGATGTGTACCGGTGGATGTGGTGCCGTTTATCAGACTACCACCAACCCAGTCATCGCTACCGGTGATGGCGAGGCGATGGTTTACCGTGCCAAGGGTACGGTGGCAGATATGGAGTTCGTACAGTTTCACCCTACAGCCCTCTATCATCCAGGAGAGACCCACCCTGCATTCCTCATCACCGAGGCAATGCGTGGATACGGCGGCATCTTGCGTCTGCCTAACGGCGAGAGCTTCATGGAGAAATATGATGAGCGCCTGAGTTTGGCTCCTCGCGACATCGTGGCCCGTGCCATCGATAAGGAGATGAAGATTCACGGATTGGATCATGTCTGCCTGGATGTTACCCATAAGAATCCGGAGGAGACCAAGCGTCACTTCCCTAACATCTATGCCAAGTGTCTCAGCATCGGCATCGATATCACCAAGGATTACATCCCAGTTCGTCCTGCCGCTCACTACATGTGTGGTGGTATCAAGGTAGATTTGAACGGCTGTTCAAGCATCAACCGCCTCTATGCCCTGGGCGAGTGCTCTTGCACCGGTCTGCATGGTGGCAACCGTCTTGCCAGCAACTCTCTCATCGAAGCTGTGGTATATGCCGAGACGGCTGCCAAGCACAGTCTGGAGCATGTGGATGAATACGACTTCAATGAGAAGGTTCCTGCATGGAACGACGAGGGTACCCTGACCAACGAGGAGAAGGTATTGATTACCCAGAGCGTCAAGGAGGTGGGCGAATGCATGAGCAACTACGTGGGCATCGTGCGCAGCGACCTCCGACTGAAGCGTGCCTGGGACCGCCTCGACCTTCTTTACGAAGAGACCGAGAATCTCTTCAAGCGTGTGAAGGTAAGTAAGGAGCTCTGCGAGCTCCGCAACATGATCAATGTAGGTTATCTCATCACCCGCATGGCAATAGAGCGCAAGGAGAGCCGTGGTCTTCACTATACCATCGACTACCCTGTTCACGCTTACGACAAGAAATAAAGTTTTTTTTCAAGCTACCATATAAAGCCGCCAGGATATTCTCACACGATATCCTAGCGGCTTTTTCTTTGCTTATATGAAAGTTCAAATCCTTAATGACATTGATGACCACACTTTTGCAGCAAAGATTTTGGTAAAACGACATAAATCACAAAAATAAATTTTGGTAAAACGACATATTTTCGCCAAAAAGATTTTGGTAAAACATATTTTCATGTAACTTATGCCCCATAAAACATTGACATTATAAAGGGGGTGTGTCATAAGCCACATCCCATACGCCCTGAAAGGGCAGAAGCTCCTAGCCCAGGGCAGTGCCCTGGGTTTTAGAATAAATACAACAAAGTCGCCCTGAAAGGGCAAAAGCTTTGAAATTGAAAGCTTTTGCCCTTTCAGGGCGACCTTGTTTTTTGCCAACATTACCCAGGGCGCTGCCCTGGGCTAAGAGCTTTTGGGCTTTCAGCCCGTCCTCGGCTGCCATTATTTAGACTTATGACACACCCTCACAACCTTGCAAAACACAATGTCTTTTTTTATTGTACCTTTGCACCGCAGTTGGGCGATAAAAACATCATCTCGTCAGTGAGAACTTGATGCTCAGACCGAAATCCTGCGTGGTCGTCGGATAACTGCTGCTCGACAAGAGCGGCGTATTGGTCTGGCGATCATAGTAGAAACTCATGGTGAGCATCTTGCTCAAGGTATAATCAGCCGTGAAACTCAGCTTCAAGGCATTGTTGCCGCTGCTGGCGCTGCTCGTCATCGTGGTTATATCACGGACGATGGCTGCCTGCTTGCGGAAACTGAAGTCGAGACGGAGGTTCAAGTCGTGATTAGGACCATAGTTCCGGGTCTGATTCTTGCCCTTGCTTCCGTTTCTGCTGTTTTGTTGGGCACCCGTTCTTCCCTTCACCTTGTGTGCCTTTGGAGCACCGAAGAGATTGAAATTGTTGATGCGATAGCCCATACCTACCACCAAGTCTTTGCTCAGCGCCTCGTTCACCTGTACACTCGTCATACTGAGGTTCAGCACTCGGGTCTGGCGATACTCACCCTTGATAGTCATATTGTTGTTCAGCGTAACATCCATACCGAGCAATGGCGAGAATGCCTCGTTGATGCTCACCTGAGAAACATTGAACATGCTGCTAGGCGATGGATTGCCCGTAGAGGCATCCGTCACGAAGCCTAGACCATTCATATACTCCTGATAGGTACTGTAGCTGCTATAGCTGCCCACGGCAAAGATGCTCTTGTAGGCGTGGTTGATGTTCACACTCTTGAAGTGCTCACGGAACCAAGGCAACTTGCCCAAGCCACTATAGCGCACCGTCCAGTTTGGCAAGAGCCGGCTCAATGCCGGGAAGATGGAGAGCGAACTGCCGCCCATCGAGGTATAGGCATTGAGGAATGCAGGAATCATCACATCACCACTATACGGATTAACCGGTGTTCGGGAAGCATCATACTTGCCTCCACCCAAGGTAGAACCCACAGGATATACCGTTCCGGCATACTGCGACTCCACCCGCTGGCGGAAACCATCGAGCGAGTTGACAAACTTCTCGAAAGTCCTGCTGCGATAACCACTGTTGGCATTTCCGATTCCCTCGAAAGCCGAACTCAGCGAGATGGTAGTCATCTGGAAAGTTCCGCTCTGGGTGGTCGGTGTACCCTCATACATATACTGTATGCTCTTTTGCGTGGTCATGGTGCGGGTGGCAGAAAGGTCTATCTTGAAATCCTTGACCGGTTCCAGGGTGGCACGCAGCTGCAGATTCTCGGTCTTGCTGGTAGTAGCCGGCGTAGCGATCGAGTCGTTGCAGAGCAGCCAGTCGTTGTCTCTTGCCTTTCCGATATAACTGTCATCCACCAGTCCGAAGGCGAAATCCAGTCCCGGCGCCATCGTTCCCACTTTCTTCTGTCCGAAGGCATCACCCACGTTAGGAGTAAAGCCCGGCAGAAGCATCTGATAGTTGTTGCGGTAGGTGAAGCTCACCTTGCGCAGCATCATTGCCAGTCGGGCTGCCGTCTGGGCTGTCCGATACCATCTTTCGTTATCGAGCGGCTCTTTCGGCATCACCGTAATCTTCAGCTTCATCATGCTATCCACCTTCGACTTGATACGGATCTGGTTGTTATCCACCTTTTTGTATTTCAGATGATACACCTTTCCATCCTCAGTCTTAGCAGAAATGATGAGTCGCTTGCTGTTCTTGCCATGTCTGATGAGCAGGGTAGCATCCGGCAGGAGGGTGATTTCTTTCTCGAAAGCCTTCCTGTTTTTCGGAAGCGCCTTTGCCAGATCTACCTGATTCTTCTGCCCATTCTTCTGCATATTATCTTTCTGCAGTCCATTCTTCTGCATATCGTTCTTCTGCTGTGCATTCTTCAGCAAAGCCTGCTTCCGCTTGGCTTCCTTCTCCTTCTTCTTCCTCTCTATCTCACTCCTGCTTATCGAGCGGTTGAATCGGTCATTCGCCTTCTTGAGGAATGGGATGTGGTTGTAGAGGCGCACCAGGTCGAAGCTTCCGTTAATCGTCAGCTCGCGCTGGGTGTTGATAGTGTTGCCATACGAGTTGCCGTTCTCATCCTCCGTACCTCGCTCCCAAGTATAGTTGGCATTGTAGGAGGCATCGGTATTCACCCAGTCGAAGACTGGCAGCAGATGGATAGGCAACTTATAGGATGCCGTGAAGTTCTGACTGTAGTCGAGCGGCGTACCCCAGTTCTTCACACTCTGCCATACCGAACTCCGATACACCGAATCCTTCCAGGCATGATACTGGTCGGCATAGAGATCGGCATTCACATCCGGATAAGGCACATCTACCTGTGCATGGGTGGCACTCTGGAAGTTCATGTGCAGGTTCTTGGTCAGATCCCAGCGCAGAGAAAACTCGCGGTTCCAGAGGAACTGGTCGCTCACAGTGAGCGGCAGCTGCGAATTGAGCGTACTCTCCATATCGCGTTCCTGCAGCTCATAGGTCTCGTGCGTCATCTCCGTATTGAAGGCGATGTTCTGAGGCAGCCAGTTTAATCCGAATCGCTTCAGGATGTCGAGCCACTTGCTCTTGTTCTTCCACTTCTTGAAAGGTTCCCACGCCTTATAGACCGGTGTCCAGGAATAATCCAGGGCTCCGCGCCAGTTGTCCCGATTCTCGAAGACCGTGGTCTCACCCGTGGTATGCTGATGGGCATGACTGTAGGTAAACGAGAAGTTGGCTGGATCGTAAGGCATCGGATGACGTCGGGTGGCGATACCTACCCGGGCATTGGATACCGAGAAGTTGGTCTGGGTGACTTTGGTCACGGCGATGTTCTCGATAGAGTCCCGCTCAGCCTTCGAACTGGCGGCATCCAGCGCATCCTTCAGTTCCATATCCGTATCCAGCGGATTGTATTTCGGAGAGGTCTTCTCCTTCGTCACACTATAATATAAAGGTATGCTTACCTTCGCCTTGTCGGGGAAGAACTTACCCATCTCCAACGAGGTGGTCACGCTATAGGCACCATAATTATCGGTGCTGCGGCTAGCCACGCCGTCTTCCAGACCGCCGAAGCCTTCGCTCATATAGCGGCCGGTGGCATTCACGCTACCCAGATCGGAGAGCTGCACGTTCAGATTGGCATTGGCAGCCCATCCGCCCTTGTTGTTATGCTCCAGAAGCCGGAGCTCGTTGACCCAGACTTCTCCACTCTTCACCTCATCCGAATTGTTTCTCACACCTATCATCAGCGTCTTTACCTCGCCCAGGCTCGGATTGCCCACGATGGTGATCCGGTTGCCCGGATGTTCTGCATCCATCATCATATAAGGTGCCATATAGGAAGCCATGCCAGCAGCCTTCGCCTTGTTGCGCTCCTTCTTGAGGCTGGTAAATACGCTCAGGTTTACATTGAGCATATTCTCCTCCGGCCAGACCAGCTTTCTGTCGGCAGAACTGTTGCGGTTATAATTGCTGCGAGGTTCGGTCAGCTTGAGCGGAATCTCATACTCATAGTAATTGTTCTTATAGTCGCTGCCCAGGCGGATGAAGACCGCCAGCTGGTCGTTCTTCAGATTGGTGGCGTTCTGCTCCAGCGCATTGGCATGGGTAAACATCTGGATGCGCTTGTACTGGCGGAGATCGAGGGTAGAGTTCTTATATACCGCCTTTGCCTCGCCATGGGTCAGATCCTTCACCACCAGACTCAGCGCCTGCTCGTTTGCCTCGACAAGCTGTGGCTGCGATGGGTCCTGCTCGCGGCTGATACCCGGAGGAAGCACATAGTTGACCGGTGTCTTCTCGGCATTTTCCTCCAGACTGACTGCACTCGCCTCCAAGGTTCCGCCACTGGCTGCACCCAACGGCTGGTCGTAGGTACGCCACTTGCTGTGCACCAGGTCGAGCGTACTGAAACGGAGCACGATAGGCTTCTTGAAGTTGGTGAGGAACATTCGCATGAAGCGGATGCTGGAGAAATCGTTGATGTTTCCCTGGCGCTTCTCAAACTCATCCACAGGAATGCGGAACTGATACCAGGTAACCGTGGATTTCGTGTTGTCTCGCCAAGTCTGGGTGTATTCGCGCTTATCCACGATGAAGTTGCTGCCCACCACGAGATCTTCCGGACGGATGCTGACGTGATACTGGAAATACTTCTCATATTCGTTCAGCGTATAGTCCTGGTTGATGTCCTCCACATCCGGTGTCGATTTATAGGAGGTATCATAACTCTCGGTACGGCTTTCGCTGTCAGGCGAATTGCCCTGAGGGTTGTTGATGTACTTGTATCGGTGAAGGATGGGCGCACGCATCTCATCCCAGTCAGAGCCTCTGAAATAGTGATAGTTATCCCGGGCTGGGTCGGCAAAGATACTGTCGAACACCGCCTGGTTCACCTTGCCCTGTATCTGGTCGAGATAGGCGCTCTTGTAGAATTCCTGCTCTTCGGCATCGGTCAGACCATTGAATCCCACATCCTGCAGGGCACGGCTTCCGCTGGTGGTGGCAAATGCGTATGTCACGGTGCTCTGCGTAGGAATCTTACCCCACTGCGTATAGGTGAAGCTGTTGCTGCCATCCACCGGCATTCCGCTCTCATAAAACTTCTTGCCATCCCGCAGGATATCCTCACTCACCTCGCCCAGGTTGATGTAGAAGTCGCCACCATAGTCGGCTGCATCCGATTGCTCTCGGGAATAGATGAACGGATCGAGCATCCAGAACTCGATATACTCCACGTTTGCCTGCTCAAAATCGTTGGTATCCAGCTTGCGCATCATTCCACCCCAGTTGCGAGACGGGCTGGCAAGGGTACCATCCGACTGCAGATCGGATACATTGAAGTTGTAAGGTCCCGGCTCCGATGGATAGTAAGCCAGATTGAGAACACTCAGGGTGCTGGTGGCTCCCTGATAGGTGCTCTGCTGGCGCAGAGGGAAAAGCTCCTTTACATACACCTCTCTGACATAGTGGTTGCTCAACTGCTTGAGGTCGCTCTTGATATGACCCGGAGTGAGCGAACTTCCCCTTCGGGTGAAGAGCGGATCGATGGTGTACCAGGCTAGGCGGGAACGATGGAAACCGCTGGTCAACCCCGTCTTGTCATTGTAATCATCCTTGAAGTTGAGCGACGGCACACTGGAGATAACCCACGAAGTAGGAGTCATCACGTCGATGGTTCCCTTGGTATTCTCGAAGTCATCAATATACGAAGCATTGTCCTGCACTCCTCCTGCCTCGCCCGCCAGAAGCTGGGCAAACTCACTCTTGAAGGAGATGTAGGAAGGTTGGGTGAGGTGCAGGAACGGTATCTTGTCGAGCATGTTGGTAAGCCATTGGCTCTCCTTCTTCCAGTTCAGGTTGATGCCCCAGAGCGTATTCTTCAGCGGTTCGCTGCCCATCGCCACCTTGTTGGTGAGCGCCTGTTCCGAGAGATGCTGCAAGGTTCCGCTGATCTGGAAATTTTTGGAAAATTCATACTCCCAGTTGAATCCTACCATCGTCTTTCTCATCTGTCCGTAATCGGTATTGCTCTCCAGGGAGACGTTGACCGCCGTACCGGCATCGATGATGCTCTGGTTGAGGATGGTCACCTCTCCGGCATTGTAATCCACCGAGTAGTCGGTACCCTCCTTCAGGGTAACGCCACCTGCCGTCACCACTACCGAACCCTGCGGCACATTGTAGGCATCGAGGGAGATGACATTGGCAGCCGAGCCCTTGAACTGTCCCACGATGAGATACTTATTCTTTTCGGCTATCTGCCTGGCGATGGTCTTCGTACTGTCATAGAGTTCGGTGAAGGCATACTTCTCTGCCTGCTCCTCAGACACGCCCTTCTTGACGAGATAATCCTGCATATAACTGCCGAACGGTTCCACCTTCGGCATGAACACGCGACCATTCGATACGGTATAGCCCTCTACATAATCGAAGTAGCCATTGCTGCGCGCCTTGTTGTTGTTATCAAGCCGGTCGGCACCCAGCACACGGATGATAGGCTGGTTCTTCACCTGTGTTTCCGGAATGTAGTTGACATAGACACCCGTAGTATCACTCTGATATTTTACATCGAGACGGAACTTGTCCTTTTCCACCTGCGAAGAGAGATAATATACGTTCTTCATCATCAGGTCCCAGTTGCCCTGCTGTGGATTGCAACTGGTATTCTTCAGCGACTTCACGAAGAGAGCCTGCTTGGTATCGGTGATATCCGAGGCAAACTCGCCCACCTGATAGGTCACTCCGCCATAGGTATATTCGTATGCCACGGCAAGAACCTGGTCGGTCTGAAGACCAGACTTCAGCGAAACATATCCCATCGCCTGGTTCACGGTATATTCAGAGGAATTGAGCAGACGGGCACTCTCCAGCTTCTCGAAATCGCTTCCGCCTATCAGTCCGCCACCTTCCAGGACAGAGGCTGTCTGGTTGATGTCACGGGCTGCGGCAAACTGACCAGTCATCGATGCATACTCGGTATTCGCCTGGTTAGCCGGCACCATCGTTCCTCCTGCTCCCCACATCGGGTTGCTCACCTTCTCGTTTTCTCCCAGGTCGGTCAGGGCGATGATGTTTCGGGTATTCGTGGTGGTTCCCGTCTTGTTGGTTACCCAGATTTCCACACGGTTGATGGTGATACCCGTCAGCAGATTCGGCAGTTTCTGCATCCAGGCATCATAATGACTGCGGAAATACTGAGAGAGGAAGAAGTGACGGTTTTCCTCGTAATCTGCCACATTAAGCTCAAAGGGAGTAAGCTGCACGCCACCCCGGCTCGATACACTCTTGGAAGCCGACTTCTTCTGCGAGAACACCGTCTGCAGCTTGAGCTTGCCAAACTGCATATCGGTTCTTACACCAAAAAGACTGCTGGCGCCCTTGATGAGCGAGGAGTTGCTGGGAAAGGATACATTGCCCGCCTCAACCAGCTTGATAATCTCATCTTCCTTGCCATCATACTTCAGCTTCATGTTCTGGGCATCGTAGTCGAAGGTGGCATCGGTGTTGTAATTCAGGTTGAGGTCCATCTTATCGCCTACCTTTCCATTCACGTTGAGATTGATCTTCTCATCAAAGTTCATCATCGTAGTCTTGCGGTTGCGGATAGGCAGCGACGGGTTGTCGATATTTTTCTTGTTGATACCAAACTTCAGTTCGGCGGTACCCTGGGTCTTGACACGGATTCCACCGGGACCGAAGATTTTCTCGGCAGGTCCCAGATCGAAGTGCATATCAGAGAAATCGAACTTCTCCTTGCCCCTCGCCTGATAGATTTCATTGTTCTTCTGGCGATAGAAGGCATTGCGCTCGTTCTGTTCCGTCCATTTCATATATTCATCCGGAGTGAGCATGATGGGAGCCGAAAGCCAGGTATTGCCCATCCGGTTGCCGATGACATAACGGTTGAGGGTATCATTGTAGATGGCCTGATACCGGAGGGCATCAGGACGCTTGAGGTCGAGCGGACTCTGATAGAGATCGCTCAGGGAATAAGGTTGGGTAAGCTGGATTTTCCAACGGGGATGCAGCAGGGAATCAGGAATCGTATCCTCATCTACCTGAATGGGCTGGTGCTTTGGAAGCTTCTTGTCTTGCTCATCATTCTGCCTGACTTCCTGCTTGTTTTCCTGTTTATCTTGCTGCGGAAAAGGCAAAGCGAGGGCGTAGCCGAAAGTTGCCACCATCAGCCAAGCCATCAAAAAATAAAAGATTCTTTGCCCCTTCATAAAGTTACTGGATTTACTTCAGCCAGAAGTGATATAATTTACTTCTGCCAGAAGTTACTTGATTTGCTTCAGCCTGAAGTTATTTAATTTGCTTCAAGGCAAGCTTTACAACCTGCTCTACCTGCAGATCAGGCTGCGCCTTCAGGATATCCACAACAACCTTGGCAGAAGGTGCCGGCGAGAAACCGAGCATGGTGAGGGCACTGACTGCCTCATCCTTGACCCCATTGTTCACCATCACCACATTACCGCCATTAGCCGGCAGCTCATCGGCGATGCCCAGACTCACAATCTTATCCTTCAGGTCGATGATGATGCGCTGGGCGGTCTTCAATCCGATACCCTTCACGGTCTTCAGCATCTTCTCGTTGCCCGTAGAAATCACATTGCAGAGTTCGCTTGGCGACATCGACGAGAGAATCATTCTCGCCGTATTGCCTCCCACACCCGATACGGTGATGAGCTGGCGATAGAGTTCGCGCTCCTGCTTGGAGGCAAAACCGAAAAGGGTGAAAGAGTCATCTCTTCCACCTGCCACCAAAACCTCATGCACGTAGAGTTTTACTTCCTGCTTGCCCTGAATGGCAGTATAGGTATTGAGCGAAATATTGAGTCCGTACCCCACTCCTGCAGTCTCTACTACTGCCATTGCCGGGGTCAGTTCGGTCAGATCGCCATGAATATATTCTATCATTTTTATTTTCTCCTTACTATTTAAACACTTGGTTATACCTCTTTCATAAATTAATTATAATAATATGAACGCACGAAATAGGGATTTATTGTATCTGGCATTGGATTATATTGCCGACACCCCTATAAGAAAAAGCCTTTATCCCCTATGGAAATTGTTTTTAGAACTAGAAGAAATCTCCGTTCATAAGTTTTGAACCGACATTCAATACTTATGAACGTACATTCAAAACTTTTGAACCTACATTCAAAACTTATGAACGAAGAATTCTATTAGGTACAGGAACAATTTCCTTTAAGCGTAGAAACAATTTCCCTTAAGAGTAGGAACTAATTCCATAAAGGATAGAAGCTAATTTCATCAGGAGCGAAAAGAAATCACTCATTATCCATCGACAAACAGAATAGGAAGAACTAAGGCATTCTCTTAAATCCCTGAAATCACGAAACTGTAAGGAATCTGTTCTAGAACCCTTACAATTCCCCCGTCATTCTACCTAGAAACTATGATTTTATTACCTTTTGCAAGTTTTATGAGTTAAAAATCTATTAAAACGTCACGTATTTCAAGAAAAAGCTATACTTTTGCAACCGGAAATAGATATCTAGAAGGAATTATTCAAAATAAACAACAATATAAAAGAAATAAATACATCAAATGAAAAAGTTTAGAGCAGCCGTAGTAGGTTACGGCAATATCGGTAAGTTTACAGTAGAAGCTCTCGAAGCCGCTCCAGATTTCGAGATTGCAGGTATCGTTCGTCGCCAGGGTGCTAAGGACAAACCAGCTGAGTTGGCTAACTATGAGGTAGTAGATGACATCACCAAGTTGAAGGATGTAGATGTTGCTATCCTCGCAACTCCTACCCGTTCTTGCCCTGAGTATGCAGAGAAGATCGTTGCACTCGGCATCAACACCGTAGATAGCTACGATATCCATACTGGTATTCTTGATTACCGCACCAAGCAGATGGAGAACTGCAAGAAGGCTGGCAAGGTGAGCGTAATCTCAGCCGGTTGGGATCCAGGTTCAGACTCTATCGTACGTGTTCTGATGGAAAGTCTGGCTCCAAAGGGATTGACCTATACCAACTTCGGTCCTGGTATGAGCATGGGACACTCTGTTTGCGTTCGTAGCAAGAAGGGTGTCAAAGAAGCACTCTCTGTTACAATCCCATTGGGCGAGGGTATCCACCGCCGTATGGTTTATGTAGAGTTGGAGGAAGGTGCCAAGCTTGAGGATGTAACAGCAGAAATCAAGGCTGACCCATACTTCGCTCACGATGAGACCCACGTATTCGCCGTAGCATCTGTAGATGATGTAAAGGATATGGGTCATGGTGTGAACCTCGTTCGCAAGGGTGTATCAGGCAAGACTCAGAACCAGCGCTTCGAGTTCAACATGAGCATCAACAACCCAGCCCTCACCGCTCAGGTATTGGTTAACGTGGCTCGCGCTTCATTCCGTCTCCAGCCAGGTTGCTACACCATGCCAGAGATTCCTGTCATCGACATGTTGCCAGGTACCCGTGAGGAAGTCGTTGCAACACTCGTATAAGACTTTGAACTTTGAGGTTTGAACATTGAACTTTATGATTAGTTTAACTGGTTCAGATTCAAAGTTTAGCAAATAATAAAGGCTCGCAAGAAATTTCGATTTCCTGCGAGCCTTTTCCATTCAACTAAAACCACTTATAATAACCCTGTCATATACAATGGCAAATAAGTAATCCCCTCCTCTACTTTCAAATCAGCCGTATGCAAAACATACGGAGTGGCCAGATAACTATCATATTTAGCGATGCACTTTTTGAGAGAAGTGAGCGTGTATCTATTAGTTGACTTCACTTCTATCGGTGAAATATTATGCTTTGACGTTATTGTATCTTTGGCTATCAGGAAATCCAGTTCCATCCTTTCTTTGGCATCATCCTTACTATATTTGGAAAAGAAATACAGCTTATGCCCTGCCGAACGTAACATCTGAGCAACAATATTCTCAACTATCATTCCGCCATTGAACTCCAGTTTATCTACCAGAAGCTTGTTATATAAGTTTTCAGATACTATCGTATTTTCATTGAAAGCATGACTGATGAGCAAACCCGTATCAGCCATATAGCATTTCAATGTCGTATCATCGGTATTCATTCCAAGACCGATGCTTGGCTCTGTCGTATTATAGGCCATATTGACTATCATGGCGTCTGCCAGCCAAAAGAAAGCCGTTTCATAATCCCGCATTCTCGCCCCTTCTGTAAGTGCTTTCAACATAAATTTCTTCTCATGTTTTTGAAGTTGAGAAGGAATTGTATCAAAAATCTGGGTAACTTTAAATACATAAGTTGAAGCATACTTTTGAATATCATTACGATATAAGGTAAGAATTTGTCGCTTCACACGATCCACCTTATTGAAATCTCGAGTTTCTACAAATTTAGCTACAGCCTGTGGCATTCCTCCAACAATAAGATACTGTCTGAAATAGTCCATTGCCATGCGATGCATCATCTGTCCCATCTCATGCTTTTTCTGAAAGTTCATTCGTATAAGAGGCATCAAGGTTTCATTGTTCAATGCCCACAAGAACTCCTCGAAATCCATAGGATACATCAATATTTCTTCCTCCTCAGAAGGAATCATGATATCCTCAACGTTCTTTTTGATAGAAACAAGCGAACCAGTCTCGATATAATCGTAGCGTCCATCTTCAACCAGATACTTGATAGCAGTACGAGCCCGAGGATACAATTGCACTTCATCAAAGATAATAACCGATTCTCTTGGATATAGAGGTGTATTGGTGAAACTGCTCAAATACATAAAGAATGTATCCAAGTCATCCAGGTAGGTTTCGAACAAGGATTTTATGTTCTTTCCTATCTTATTGAAGTCAAGCAAAATATAACTCTTGTATTCTTCTTGAGCGAATTCCTTTACGATATAGCTCTTTCCTACTCGGCGGGCACCATTGATGAGAACAGCACTTTCTCCGTTCTGTTCTTCCTTCCATTTCTTGAGTTGATCATATACTTTTCTTCTCATAATTTACACCTATCCTAGATTAATTATATCGGATAAATACACCTATCCGCGATTAATATTTTCCGTTTCTTACACCTATCCGCGATTATCGGATAGCACAAATACACACCTATCCGCGATTATCGGATGGTGCAAATATACACATATCCGCGATTATCTCCAAAGAAAAGCCAGTTTTTTAATATTTCTTAATCTTAAAAGGCTCGCAAGAAATCGAAACTTCTTGCGAGCCTTTTTTGTATCTTATGCCTTGAGCTTTTTATTTCAAGACATAAGCCGAATGAATATGTGCACACGCTTTACTCTACTGCAGCTGCACCCTGACCAGCAACCAATGGCCAACCTGGGTTCTGGTAAACTACAGATGTGGTAAGATCGGTCTGGTCACCCGCTGCTGTCTGACGGAATACGCTCTGTGCGATAGGAGACAGATAGTGAGCAGGTGTAAAGTGATAACCATCAAATACCTGGTTGTTAATCTTAGAAATCTGGTATGGACGGATGTAGTCACCACTAACGTTCTTATCACTGATATTACCCTTACCACCTTCAACATCAACCTTAGCGAGGTTGGTTTCACCATCGAGCCATGTGCCCTCGTAAACAGTACCCCAGTACTTCATACCTTCAATCTGGTAACCGTTTACCTGGTCGCAAGCACGCCAGCGAATCAAGTCCTCCCAGCGGGAAGCCTCACCAATGAACTCATCACGACGCTCACGACGGATGTTGTAAGTAGTAGCATCAACCAACTGACCATGAGAGTAAGCACCGAAGTCCCACTTAGCCTCCTCCTGCATGTTGGTAGCTGCGATAGTCTTGTTGTAATCAGGATCTACCTTGGCACGGATGCGGAGAGCACGCCAGTACTTATCAGCTGTAGCGTCGATAGTATTGTTCTTCAACCAGGAAGCCTCCATGTAGTTGAGGAGAGCCTCTGTGCCACGGAATACAATGCTACCACTCTGACCATAGTCGTGGTTGAGCTGCTGCAGAACATCATAGTTCTTACCCTTCTTCACAGCATAACCGGTAACGATACGAGTCTCATTGTTACCCTTTACTGTCCAAGAGAGATCAACGGTATTAGCACCATCACTTGTATAGTTCTCTACAGAACCATCCATCTTGGTGAATATCTGGATACGAGAGTCACGATCCTGGAGAGTAGCCTTGATGCCCTGGTTCTCCCACTCAGGGTTGTAACCTGAACCTGCTGCATAGATAGGAAGACCGTTGCGCATGAGGAATGAGTTAACCAATCCACGTGTCCAACCAGTACCACCACCATTACGCTGGAGCTGCATCTGGATGTTGTGAGTTACGTTAGCCTTGTCCTTATCGAAAGCACGGTACATCAAAACCTCGCTATAGCCACTCATATCCTTGTCACAGAACATGGTGTAGTAAGGATTGATACTTGCCAAACTAGCATTCTGTCCCTCTGGAGTATCCGTATTCTCTACAAGGTTATCAACGAGCTTATCACCCAATTCCTTAGAAGACTTCATAGCCTCATCGAGGAAGTGATTGATGGAAGAATCGATGTCAAATCCCTGGATATCCTCAGCCTTGCCTGGCCATCCTGGACCACCTGGCACAAACGCAGTACCCTTGTGATACTTCTCCCATGTAGCCTCAAAGAGAGCTGCACGAGAACGGAGCAGGAGGGCAGCATCGCGAGAGATGCGGTTCTTGCCACCAGGAGCTGATTCCATCAGCAGGTCGAGTGCCTTGTCAAGGTCGTCGAGAATCTGCTGAGCTACCTTATAACGTGGCTGGCGCTTTGAAGCCTCAACAAGAGTCTCCTTGTCATCAGGAAGAGCTGTGAGCACGATAGGGAAATCGCCAAGAGACTGCAACTTGTCCAAATAAAGGTAAGCACGGAGGAAGTATGCCTCACCAATGTAGTGGCGTACATGAGCCTCAGCACCACTAATCTGCTTAGCCTCGAACTTTGGCAGTACCTGATCCAGGAAATAGTTCACCGAACGGATGTTGCCGAAATCCCAGGCACCGCCACTCTGACCTACTTTCCAGTTTCCAGGAACCCAACGGTTAGAATAACCGGTTCCAGCCTGGTTATCTGTATCATTATCGTAAGCAAAGGTACTCATACCATAGCTACCAGGGCCAATACTTGTCAATACACCATAGAGATTCACGGTGTAGGCCGCCAGGTCGTCTGCGCTTGTGAAATAAGACGCAGGTGTCACGTTGCTTTCAGGCTCCTTGTCAAGATAGTCATCGCAACTTGTCAGACCGAGCGTTGCGCCCAATAAGAGCATTGAAATATATTTAATTTTCATAAATTGTTTCCTTTCTATAATCTAAATGATAAGTTAGAATGTTACACTAAGACCGAATGAGAATGTCTTTGACAATGGATAGGTCTTACCAATCTCACCGCCATAACCTGCTCCAATCAGCTCTGGATCACCAGCCTCTGTGAAGTTAGTGATGGTGAAGAGGTTCTCTCCAGATACGAAGAAGCGAAGATTCTCAATATAAGCCTTGCTTGTGATTGACTTTGGCAAGGTATAACCGATGGTGAGGTTCTTCAAACGACCATAAGCTGCATTCTGCAAATAGCGGGTCTGAGTCTGGATGTTGCGGCCACCACCCCAGTCTGCACGTGGGTAGTATGCACCCTTGTTGTCCTCACGCCAGTAATCCTCGTGGAACTTAAAGCCGGTAGCCTGCCACTTACCCTGACCGATAGCACCCCAGAATACGGCACCACCTGCTGCGTAGTCACGCTTGAGGGTTCCCTGGAAGAATACCTTAATATCAAAGCCCTTCCAAGCTGCATCGAGGTTCAAACCAAAGTTATAGCGAGGAGTAGAGTTACCGATAATTCTTCTATCACCAGGCTTGCCGGCTGTATTCTCGCCTGTATTTACCTTACCATCACCGTCAAGGTCGGCATACATGATATCACCTGCTGTCCAGCCGCTTCCGAGTGCGCTCTGGTCAACCTTTGCGAGGTGTGCATCCATTTCTTCCTGGCTCTGTGCAATACCGATTGTGGTATAGCCCCAGATGTCTCCGAGCTTAGCACCTTCGTAATATGAACCGAGGTTCTTAGATGGGTTAGGATACTTATCGATGACCACCTGGTTATCACTCAATACGAGAGATGCACCATAGCTTACCTCACCGATTACGTCACGCCAGCCAATCTGGAGATCCCAACCCTTAGATGTCATATCAAGGTTGTTCACCTTTGGAGGATTGGCACCGAGGATAACAGGCAACTCAGGAGCAGGACCTACCATGTCGAATGTCTTGCGCTGATAGTAGCCGAACGATCCGGTGAGGCGGTTATTGAAAGCACCCCAGTCGAGACCGATTTCCCATGTACGACTCTTCTCCCATGTAAGAGTAGAAGATACGAGACCTGGCTGTGAAGCGGTATTTGGCTTAGCGCCATTGATCAACCAGTTGCCACCCTGAGAAGAGAAGCCGATGGTTGGCCAGAAAGGATACCAGTTGTCAGTATTCTGGTTACCCAACTGACCCCAAGAAGCACGGAGCTTCAATGTGTTTACGTAATCAGTCAATGGCTCCCAGAACTTCTCACGGGCAATGTTCCAACCTGCAGAGAATGATGGGAAGAAGTTCCAGCGGTTCTCGCGGAGGAAACGTGAAGATCCATCATAACGGAGGTTAGCCTCGAAGAGGTAACGGCCTGCGAAGTCGTAGTTGATACGACCGAAGAAGCCGGCTGTAGTCCATGAGTTATAAGCACCACCTACACTTGGCTTGGTGGTTGTTGTATCGAGAGTAGGAAGACCAGACATGATACCGTTCTGACGCGCTGTGATATTGCGCTGACGGAACCACTCACTCTGGAAACCACCCATTACCTTCATATTGTGATCGCCAAACGAATGGCTGTACTCTGCAAAGAGGTTAGGGTTGAAATAGTTCGACTTGAATGAATACTCATAGACGCTTGATGTGGCGTTGATATCTACGTATGGATTATTGTCGCAGTCGTAGCCGTATGTGGTCTGCCAGTCACGGTGATTGAACTGTGTAACAATACGATAGTTCAACTCAGCATTGAGAGTCAGGCCCTTTACAGGTGTTGCAACAAAAGAAAGCTGCTGTGCGAGACGGTCTGCCTGGTTCTTGGCACGGCCACCATCCTGAAGACGTCCGATATAAGACTCTGGCAACCAGTTACCATTAGGATCGGTAGTTGGCAAAATAGGCCAGTAACGGCACATATTGTGGAAGAACACATCTGTACCATTGATCAAATCACCAGGAGAATCGAAGTCCTGACGTGAGAAACGGGTATTGTAGGTCATGCGCAACCAGTTGGTTATCTGAGCGTTGATCTTACCTGTCATAGTATAGCGCTGCATGCTATCATCACCATGACGGAGAAGACCACCACGGTTGAGATAGTTACCAGACACATAGTACTGCAAACGATCATCACCACCATTGATACTCAAGGTATGCTCCTGAGAGAAGCTGGTACCAAACTGCTCCTTGAGCCAGTCGGTATTACCAAGAGGCAAGAGTGGCGTATTGTCCCAAACCTCCCAACGGTTGTTGCTGTTCTTGAACATCTTCTGCATGTTAGGATCGCTCTGAGCCTTCTTGATTTGCTCGAGTTTTTCATCTGTAAACCAGATACCTGCACCACTAGCAACAGAAGCATCATTCATGTACTTAGCCCATGTGTAAGAGTCCATCATCTCCGGCATGTTGAGTGGAGAATCAAAACGGAAAGAGTTGTTGTAGTTAATAGAAGCCTTACCCTTCTTACCACTCTTGGTAGTAATAAGGATTACACCACCGGCAGCACGCGAACCATAGATGGAAGAAGCAGATGCATCCTTCAATACAGAAATGTTCTCGATGTCCTGTGGGTTGAGTGCGTTCATATCGCCCTCCATGCCGTCGATGAGCACGAGTGGAGATACAGAAGAACCGGCACCGATAGTACCTGTACCACGGATATTAAAAGACTTGGTTGAATTAAGAGTACCACCACTGCTTGGTGTAGAGAAGTTCATACCGGCTACTGCACCCTGAAGAGCGTCAACTACAGAGTTGACTGGGCGAGCACCGAGGGTCTTGGAATCAACGGTAGAAACGGCACCAGTGAGGTTTACCTTCTTCTGAGTACCGAAACCGACAACAACGACCTCATTCAGAGTCTTGTTGTCTTCCTGCATGGTTACATTGATGTCACCACCCTTCCATACCATCTCCACCGGCTCGAAACCAATGTAGCTGATACAAACGGTTGCACCATGCTGAACATCAGAAAGCACGAACTTACCATCCAAATCGGTGATGGTTCCACCTTGCTTTCCCTTAACTGTAACTGTAGCACCAATTACTGGCTCACCTGTAGGGTCAATAATGGTACCAGTGCATTGTCCGTTCTTGGACTGATTAGTTTCCTGGATACGAGTTCCCCCATACGCTTGGGTAGGAGTCATACCAAGAGCCATAATCATAGTACTTACTGTGAATAGTCTAATCATAAGATATAGTCCTTAATTCCGCAACACTATAGTTTAACATTATTTATAAGTG
>UMDO01042162.1_pt1 | contig 35252 bp, 28 predicted proteins | sample 1964511 | NCBI WGS metagenome assembly UMDO01 (sample SAMEA4835996, study PRJEB28245) | human gut metagenome | biome: gut microbiome; material: fecal sample | place: Denmark | collected 2008 | reverse complement strand
GGAGATATATTGCCAGACCGGAGGGGCGCCGTGGGCGGGAATCGCGCACTCCATATTTTGTTCACAAATGAATAGGTCCCTCAGTCGCATCACTGAGGTTAAAACTGAAGCATTGGCTTCTGATATTGGCGATGACCAGCTGTTTTATGTGTATTGAGACATCGGTCATCTCTGGAGCGCTACTTTACTCCAAAGGCATCAGTTATTTGTTTCCCATCGGTAAAAGGCAGGTTTTGTTCGCCAAGCGTTCTTATATATAGAGAAGTTCGGGTTCGAACCCGTGCACCGGCAACAAAAAAGCGACCAACCGGAGTCGATCGCTTTCTATTCAATGGTGGGCCGTCAGGGGTTCAGCCTGCTCCGCAGGCGGCCGCTGCGGCGCTTCGCGCCTTGCGCGCTGCGCTGGCAAACGCTCGCGCGTTTACTCAGCTCCGCGCCCCGACGGGTTCGAACCCGTGTCGCGGCAACAAAAAAGCGACCAACCGGAGTCGATCGCTTTCTTTTCTATGGTGGGCCGTCAGGGGTTCGAACCCTGGACCTTGGGATTAAAAGTCCCCTGCTCTGCCAGCTGAGCTAACGGCCCGCGGGTGGCATTGTACCACGGTCTGGGACTATTCCCAACTCCATTGGCCGTTCTGGAAAATCACAACTTCACGTCCATCAGGCGTAATGCCCGTAATATCGATATCGTCCGTGCCAATCATAAAGTCGACATGCGTGCTCGAGACGTTAACGCCATGCTCCAGGAGCTCCTCTTTGGACATATCATATCCACCCTCGATGCACTCGGGGAAGCCGACTCCCAGCGCAAGGTGGCAGCTGGCGTTCTCGTCATAGAGCGTGTCATAGAACAGAACGCCACTTTCGCGAATTGGCGTGTTCTTGGAAATGAGCGCGACCTCACCCAGATGAGCGGCACCTTCATCGGTGTCAATAATGCTCGCAAGCGTCGCCTTGCCCACGCGGGCATCGTAGTCCACTACGCGACCGGCCTCGAACTTAATCCAAAAATCGTCAACCTTGTTACCGTGGTGAATGAGCGGCATGGCCGAGTACACGATACCGTCGGCACGCATACGATCAGGCGAGGTGAAGACCTCCTCGGTGGGGATGTTGGGGAAGAAGGGGTGTCCATCGGGCGTCTTACCCTTGCCGCCGACCCACTCGTGACCCTTCGTCATGCCAATCGTCAGATCGGTTCCATTTGCCGCGGTGTAATGCAGGCGGTCAAAACGATTGTCGTTCAGGAAGCGCAAGTTCTTTTCGAACGCCGCGTCATGAAGCTCCCAGTCGCTCTCCGGGTCCTGGCCATCGGCACGAGCGGTGTGCAGAATCGCATTCCATAGTTTATAGATTGCAACCTCATCGGCGTCTCCCGGGAACACCTCGTGCGCCCAAGCCACGACCGGAGCGCCGGCGATGCACCACGGATTGATGTTGTAATCCAGTCCACGGCGGAAGACCTTGCACTGCGTGTTCCTTGCCTTGGAAGCCGCGGCGGGCTTGGCGGGATCGATACCCTTGAGAGCCGCAGGGTCCGCACCCTCGATAAAGATAAAGCAGGCACCGTCCTGGGCCAGGGAATCCAGCTGCAGGCGCTTCCACTCGGGCGTCTGCTCAAAATAGCTTTTATCGACATGCTCGTACGTAAGCCTTGTCACGGCATCATCGGCCCAAATGACCGTCACGTGGCCGGCGCCGGCAGCATAGGCCTCCGCGACCACCACGCGCGCAAACGGCGCACACTCGACCGGAGACTGAACGACGACCTCCTGGCCGGGCTTGACGTTTACGCCCTTGCGGACGACCAGGCGCGCGTAGTTTTTAATCTTGGGCTCCAGGGCCTTCATGCCCTCCAGAGCCTCTTCGACCGTCAGGGCAGCTCGAATCATGTGCCACTCCATCTATCTATAGAACAGTAAAAAGGCGCGCCGCAAAAACGACGCGCCTTATATCTTAGCGATAAGTATGTATGCAAACGCTACTTCTTCTTGGAGTCCTTCTTGTCCTCCTCGGCAGCCGCGCGCTCAATAAGAGCGTTGAGCTTGTTCTCGGACATGCCCTCGGCCTGCGCGCGGTACATGTTGCGCAAGGGACGAATACGAGCGAAGTCATAGATAAAGTCGCCCAAAATGATGACGTAGGACAAAACAATGCCGACCATCTGGACAGGGCTGGACACCATGCCAGCGGGAGCGAAGTACAGCGAGGCCCAAATTGCCACGACGAGCACCATGCCAATGGCGAGCACAATCCACCAGATGCGACGGCGCTTGGTGTAGTCCTCGTCCTGCTTGAGGAGGATATTCGACACCGTATAGATGCGGTCCTCCTTGGCGCGCTGCTTAGCCTTGCGGGCGCGCTTCTCCTCTTTAGAGAGGCCCTCGAGGTTCTCGCCCTTCTCGAGCTCTTTGCGGCGTGCCTTAGACGAAGCCGGCACGACGCGAACGGAGCTCGCTGCTTGGCGGGCGGGCTTAGCAGATGCGGCAGACTTGCGCGCAACCCCGGTAACTTCGTGGGATTGCGTGCGCTTGTTCGTGGCGCTACGGGTACTCACTTATGCGTTCTCCTTCATGCTTGTGAACTGGGAGCCCGTGATGATCTGGAAGGCCTCGCGATAGCGCTCGGACGTGCCATCGATGACCTCGGCGGGCAGGTGCGGGGTCTCCCCCGTCATATCCCAGTTGGCCTTGAGCCAATTGCGGACGAATTGCTTGTCGTAGCTAGGCTGGATCTTGCCCTCCTCGTAGCTGGCAGCAGGCCAGAAACGGCTGGAGTCGGGCGTGAGACACTCGTCGATCAGCGTGACCTTGCCATCAATAACACCAAACTCGAACTTGGTGTCGGCAATGATGATGCCACGGGTCGCGGCGTACTCGGCAGCGGCCTTGTAGATCTTGAGGGAAAGGTCACGAATCTGCGTGGCGATGTCCTCGCCCACGATCTCGCAGCAACGCTCGAACGAGATGTTCTCGTCGTGGTCACCGATCTCGGCCTTCGTGGACGGCGTGAACAGCGGCTCAGGAAGCTTGGAAGCCTCGGTCAGGCCCTCAGGCAGCTGGATGCCGCAGACGGTGCCGTTCTCGTCGTAGGTCTTCTTGCCCGAACCGGTCAGATAGCCGCGGACGATGCACTCGATAGGAATCGTCTGGGCCTTCTTAACCAGCATGGCGCGGCCAGCGAGGTAGTCACGATACTCAGCAAACTCCTCGGGGAAATCCGCCGGGTCGATGGAAACGAGATGGTTGGGGACGATGTCGGCAAACTTATCGAACCAGAATGCCGAGATGCGATTGAGTACCTCTCCCTTAAACGGAATCTCGTCGGGAAGAATGAAGTCGAACGCAGAAATGCGGTCGGTGGCGACCATCAGCAGGTTTTCACCGGCATCGTAAATATCACGAACCTTGCCACGGGAATCCGGACGACGCTCCATCGTTGTCACGTGAGTCACTCCTTACCTAAATACGACAGAAATGCGGGTTCTTTCCCGCATGTTTTCGCAAACTCGGAGCGGCAGGGACGCGGCCCCTCCTTCACCGAATAGCGAAAAGCTAGTGCTCCATTGTAGTAGATGCCGCGTCCGCCGTGTGCTCGCGGGGCAGATGAATTGTAAAAGTCGTACCCTTTCCAAGCTCCGACTCCACGGATATGTAGCCATGGTGACGCTCGACGATCTGCTTGGTCACGGCGAGGCCAACGCCCAGGCCGCCAGCTTCGCGGGCGCGGCTGGCATCGGCGCGCCAAAACCGCCCGAAGATGCGCGACAGATCGTCCTTGGCAATACCGATGCCGGTATCAGAAACGGCAATGCTGACGTGCTTGCGGTCACTGAGCACCGACACCACGACCCAACCGCCCTCGGGGGTGTAGCGCATGGCGTTGCTCATGAGGTTGATAACACATTGCGTGATCATGTCGGGATCGGCCTCAACGACATCGTCGTGACCCTGGGTCTCGTCCGCAAAACGCAGGCGCAGATCGCGGTCGACAAACAGGCGCTCCTGGGCATTGACGATGGAACGCACAAAAGGAACCATGTCCACCGGCTCAAGGTTGAGCGGAGCCGTGCTGTTTTCCATGCGCGACAGGTCGAGCATCTGCTGCACCAGACGAGCCAGGCGACGCGTCTCGGAAGCAACGGTCTCCAAATGCTCATCGTCGGTGGGATACACGCCATCCTGCATGGCCTCGACCGTTGCGAGCATGGCCATAAGCGGCGTGCGAAGCTCGTGTGCAACGTCTGAGGTCAGGCGCTTCTCGTGTTTCATATCCTTCTCGAGCGAAGTGGCCATCTCATCGAAGGTCTCACCCAGCTGATCGATCTCGTCATCACCGCGCAGTCCCGTGCGAGCCGACAGGTCGCCGTCACGGATTTGCTTTGCGGTACTGGTGATGCGATGAATCGGCTTGGTGAGCATGCGCGACACGAGCGATCCGATAACGACCGAAATGCAGATTGCAACAACCGCGGCGAGGGCCATAGCGTTAAAGGTCTTCTCCCTAAACGCAGAGTCCGCCTTAGTGAGCAGAGCGTCGGAGCCGATGGCCCACAGCTTTACCTGTCCGACATGCTCGCCGGAAGACGTTACAATCTCGACGTTAGCAACGCTATCGGAGTCGGTTGGAGCAGACGAGACCGGGCTATGCGATGCCCTCTTGCCGCTCGTGTCGTCGGTCGTAGCCTGGTTTTCGCGTACATCGGCGGTGGCGCTTGCCGAGGGCCATGAGTCGTCGTAGACGATGACGCCCTTTTTATTGACGACCTGCATACCAAGATCATCGGACACCAGGCTCGATGTCGCAACCGTACGCAGTTCCCCCGCGGTCCAGGAACCGTTTTCCTCATATGACGTTGCCAACTTTTCGGCAGCGGAATTGGCGATTTCGACAATATTGGAGCGCGTGTAATCCGTAAAAACCGTGCCCCATACAACGGAGACTACGCCCACCAACACCAATACCGTCATGAGCGATGTCAGGGCAAAAGCAAGTGCCATGCGCGAGGGATAGCTCATCGTTGGCCGTGAATCGGAACGAGGCGTGTTCCAACTAGCCTTGGAACCCGCCTCGCTCTCCTGCTTGTGCTTTTGTCCGATTTCAAAGCGCGCAGGTGTCATATGTGATTTCCCTATTTCTCGTCCGACTTATCGGTCTTGGCCGGAGCCTCGAAGCGATAGCCGACGCCATGGACGGTGTAGAGCCACTTGGGCTTCTTGGGATCATCGCCCAGCTTGGCGCGAAGATTCTTCACGTGGCTATCGATGGTGCGCTCATAGCCCTCAAAGTCATACCCGAGCACTTTCTCGACCAGCTCCATGCGGTTATACACACGGCCAGGATGGCGGGCAAGCGTGGTGAGCAGCTTGAACTCGGAAGCCGTCAGATCGACTTCCTTGCCCTCGACCAAGATCTTGTGGCCCGAGATATCGATGACCAGATCGCCGAAGTCGAGTACCTCGACGGCGGGCTCGTCGGCCTGATGGGCACGGCGGAACAGAGCACGAACGCGGGCGACGAGTTCGCGCGGCGAGAACGGCTTAATCAGATAGTCGTCGGCGCCGAGCTCAAGACCGATAATACGGTCCTCGATCTCACCCTTAGCCGTCAGCATGATGATGGGGACATCCGAGGTATCGCGAATGGTGCGGCAAACGCGCTCGCCGGGGATCTTGGGGAGCATAAGGTCGAGCACGACCAGGTCGAACTGATGCTTCTCGAACTCCTCGATCGCGGACTGGCCATCGCCGACGCCCACAACCCAGTAGCCTTCGCGCTCGAGATAGGCAGCGACGGCGTCACGGATTGCCTTCTCATCCTCGACCAGCAGAATCTTTTTTGCATCTGAAGCCATAACACGGCCCCCCTGTCTCAATTAGCTAAGAACAAGCCCATTTTAACGCACCTGAGCCCGCCAGATGCCGCTATGACGCGGCAGCTCGGCGGGCGGTACTCACAATTACAACGCGTTTATTCCCCTGTTGGCGCCTTTTTAACCCCTCTAAGCTTAAAGAGAGAATAGGCGTGCAGTGACCGTCTCTGGTATACCCTGGCTGTTGCGCACCGTGGCGTACGTAAGGAATGAGTCCGATTTTCCCGCCGTAGCTGGATAATCGCCATACTCCAAAGCGCGGTCGGGCGACAGCAGCGAGCCATAGGTCTTGGCAGAGGTGTCGATCAGGAAATGCGACGCCTGTACCTTAACAAGGTATTTATTCTTCTTGCCAGCCGCACATGCGAGCGGCTCGCGTGACAGGAAGAGGTACGGCCCTCCCTCATTACCGATATACGTGCCCATATTGCCCAGGCTGCCCACGCCACTATAGGTCGCCTCGATAGAAAACACGAAGGTATCGCCCATATATACGGCCTCGAAAGGCGAAACTGACGAAGGGAGGACCAGCTGGGCACGCTTGGTGTTGTTGCCGTCGGTCAGATCGATTGCCGTTATGCCATAGTAGACGCCCTCGTCGTTGCGGACACGCGGCGAGATGGTCAAAATGCCGTCGCTCGCGCGCGGGGCCGATGCAAAGCGGCCCGTCGATTTCCAAATTATCTCGGCCTTGGATTCATCAAGCGAGCGACGATAGCAAAACGAATCACTACTCGTTTTATTGCCGCCTGCCGAAGGCATTTTATACCAGATGACTGATGACCCGAACGCCGTAAACAGGGGCGGATCATAGTCCTTGCCACCTCGATCGAGCTCAACCACGTCGCCAGAGAGCGAAGCGCCCGACAGATTTTGAGCGTAGAGCTTCCACGATGAATTGGCAAAGTTCATCTCAACCCACGCGAATACGCCGTCGCCGGCACGGACATCGTAGAATGCGTATCCCGTGCCCTCGATAGGATCCTCGATTAATGTGGTAAGCGAGCCATCGCCCAGGTTGAGCACACCGAGTGTGTTGGCGTGCAATGCCGATGCGGGCGCCATCATCGCCGCGGCGTAATCGCCGTCGCAGTAGTACAGCAGCGTACCCAGAGGCAGCGTCCACGACGCCGCCGGCTCAAGATCGATGTCGACTGCCTCGTACTCATCCGTAATCGAGATGATTTTGGAATCATCCTTGATAACCTGCGGCTCGCCGGCGGCATCATCGCTGGTACCCGTTTTTTTCGAGCATCCGGCAAGCACCGTGGCAGCGCCCGCAGCAACCCCACCGAGCACAAAGCCGCGACGCGATATTCCGTTCTTGATGTGATCGGCGATACCCATTAGGCGATCTCGGCGCGAGCGGCCTCGATAGCGCGTGTAAGCTGGTCGGCGCAGGAGGTCTTTTTCATACCGCAGGTATTACCGGCGAGAACCTCGATTACGCGATCGGCAGGAGCGCCCTCGACCAGCTTGGAGATAGCCTTGAGATTGCCGTCGCAGCCGCCGGTAAACTCAACGCCCATCACCTTGTTGCCGTCATCGGAAAGGTCAAGGTGAATATTGCGAGCACACACGCCCTGAGGCTTGTAATCAAACGAAATCATGCGATCCCCTCTCAGAATGTTATTCGAGACGACTATTATCCCCGTCTTTCCCTAAATGCAACGAGGCGCTTTGCCGGCAACACACATTACCAGCAAAGCGCCCTAAAAAGCTAACGTTATGCCCGAACCTACTCGAAGCTCAACTGCTCCAGACGATCAAAGACCGTGTCGATGCGGGTGAGGAAGTCCCACGGATCAAAGATCTCGTCGAGTTTCTCCTGGCTGACGGTGCAGCGCGGATCGGCCTCGAGACGTTCCTTAAAGGTGGGGCCGGAGACACAATCCTGCACCTCGTGCCAGGTGGCCATGGCGTTCTCTTGCACAATGGCGTACGCGTCCTCGCGGGTGATACCCGTATCGACGAGGGCCAGCAGGACCTTGGAGGAGAAGATGAGGCCGCGTGTCTTGTTGAGGTTGGTCATCATGCGAGCGGGATACAGCTGCAGGCCATCGATAACGCGGATGAGGCACTGGAACATGTGGTCGAGCGCGATGAAGCTATCGGCCTGGGCGACGCGCTCGGCAGAGGAGTGCGAGATGTCGCGCTCGTGCCACAGGGCGACGTTGTCGAAGGCGACCTGCGCGTTGGCCTTCACGACGCGCGACAGGCCGCAGACTTTCTCCATGGTGATGGGGTTGCGCTTGTGCGGCATGGCGGAGCTGCCCTTTTGGCCCTTACGGAACGGCTCCTCGGCCTCGAGCGTATCGGTCTTCTGCAGGTTGCGGACCTCGGTAGCGATACGCTCGCAGGTGGCCGCGGTGGTGGCGAGAACGCCGGCGAGATAGGCGTGATGGTCGCGGCTGATAACTTGCGTGGACAGCGGGTCGTGAACCAGGCCCAGGTGCTCGCAGACGTACTCCTCGACGAACGGCTCGATGGAGCTGTAGGTGCCGACGGCACCGGAGATGGCACCGAAGGCAACATTCTTGCGAGCGTCCTCAAGACGATCCAGATCGCGCTTGAGCTCCCAGGCCCAAGAGCCAAACTTCATGCCGAAGGTCATCGGCTCGGCGTGGATGCCATGAGTGCGGCCGGCACAGAGCGTGTTGCGCTCCTCAAAGGCGCGACGCTTGCAAATCTCGCCGAGCTTCTTGACGTCCTCGATGATCAGGTCGCAGGCCTGGGTGAGCTGGTAGCACAGAGCCGTGTCGCCCAGATCGGAGCTGGTCATGCCATAGTGAACCCAGCGGCTGGGCTTGGGGTCGCCCTCGGGAACATCGGCATCGATGTATTCCTTCATGTTGGTCAGGAAGGCAATGACGTCGTGGCGCGTGACTTCCTCGATCTCATCGACCTTCGCCTTCTCAAAGTTGGCATGGTCGCGGATCCACTGGGCCTCGTCTTTGGAAATACCGATCTTGCCGAGCTCCGCCTGGGCCTCGCAGGCCAGAACCTCGATTTCCTGCCAAATGGCGTACTTGTTCTCGAGGGAGAAGATGCGTCCCATCTCCGGGCGGGTATAGCGATCGATCATAGCGGCTCCTTTTTGGTTATTGGCACGTTGGTCGTAACCCAACCATTGTACCGTGCGCAGGTGCAAGTATGGGCAGCAGGCATTAACCTAACATTTTGGAATTGGAGCGAGCATGGGGACGTCCGCGCATTTGCTTCGCAAATACGCACCGGCTGCGGTTGGCATGCCCCGGTCCGGGGAAGCGGCGGTAACGTCGGTTGAATCCGCTTTTCCCAAAATCCACCCTGGTCGATGGAGCGGGCAACGGGACATCCGCGTATTTGCTTCGCAAATCCGCGCCGGCTTCAGGCGCCTGTCGGCGCCTTCGCCTGCTCGCTACAAACGCTTCGCGTTTGCTTAACGCTCGCACCCTGGCGGGTTCGAGTCCCGGCGCTTGGTAGTAAAAAGCACGGCAACGTAACGCTGCCGTGCTTGTGCTTTTTACTGGAGCGGGCAACGGGACTCGAACCCGCGAGTGTCAGCTTGGGAAGCTGATGCCTTACCACTTGGCGATGCCCGCTTGTGTGTTGGCTAGTATAACGCGGTTGTCTTGTTCGATACAAGGGTGGTGATGCTTGTTTTAGCTGTGGAGATTCGTTTGAAAATCGCGTCAATTGTGGAGACGAGGACCTTTGACTTCCTGTTCTCCCTATCTTCTACCTGCACTTTTGCTTGATTGTTGTATTTGAGCTCAATTTGTCAGGAATTGGGCAAGCTTTTGGTCAGGCTCCGGTACTTACCCGCATGAACCTCGGGGGTAGCCTCATCCTACGCGTCGCAGCCTCCCCGTGCGGCGCACGAGGGATAAGGAGCAGCCATGTCCAACGCACCCACGCACTCTGTCCACAGCGCAATCGCAACAGGTCCGCTGCTCCTGCTCCTCTTCCTGCTTTTCGGCTGCCTGGCACCGGGAGCCGCATTTGCCGTCGATGGCTACGACCAGCTCGGCTTCCGCACTATTAGCGATGATTGTGGGCCCTTCTTCATCGGCAAGTATGAAGCTCAAGACGCCTCGATTGCCTACTGCATGAACCAGGAGCGCCCCGGCCCCACCAAGCCGGGCGGCCCATGGCTCAACTTTGATCAAGGCTGGATGTGGCTCGACGACGAGTTCGCGGCAATCGTTTGTCACGGATATCCCACCACCACGTCGTTTGGCGGTTACCATCTTTCACCCGATCGCGCCCGCGCCGCCACCCAGCTTGCCGTATGGATGCTCAACGGCACTACCCATGTCGACGGTACCTACTCCTACACGACCGCTCAGGGCAAAACCAAGAGTGGGCACTTTACCGCCGACAATGAAGTCGTGGCGGCTGCGCGGTGGCTCCACGACAGCGCAAAATCAGGAAGCATCAAAGCCGCACCGCACCGCGCGCGGCGCTATCTAGGAACCGTATCGGGCGGCAGCAGACGTCAAGACATGCTCTATGTACTGCCGGCGGTCTCTGTTTCCTTCCAAAAGCAGTCTGCAAACGCTGCCATTACCAGCGGAAACAATACTTATCAGTTTGACGGGGCAACATTCGATATTTTTGAGAGCGCCAGCGGCGCGCGTGTCGGCACCATCCAGATGGACAGCAACGGTCGGGCGCAAGCAACTCTTCTGCCCAACACTGCATACTACCTAGTTGAAACGAAGGCGCCGGCCGGCTATGTCCCCCGTCGTGATCGCATCGCCTTTACCACGGGGAATGACGGTGGACAGGTCGCCATTGATGAACAGCCCGGCATCATCAACCTGCATATCGTAAAACTCGATGCCGCGACGAATGCCGGCCCCCAGGTGGGTTCTTCGCTCGCAGGAGCAGAGTTCACGTGTGTGTCACAATCAACCCCTGGATGGGCGCAAATCCTCACGACCGACGAAAGCGGTCGGGCCACCCTCGCCGATGTCCCCTTAGGAACCTTTACCATCTACGAATCAAAAGCCCCCGAGGGCTACCTGCCATCCAACGACAGCTGGACCTATACCGTCGGAGCCGACCAGCTCGGCGATTCAGGCGTGGTCGAGATCGAATCTCGCATTTCCGATATCCCCATTGCGTTTGACCTTGAGATTTCCAAATTCAAGGATTACGGCAATAGCGACCAATCCGGCCTGGAGCAGCCGGCGGGTGGTGTTGTCTTTGAGGTTGTCAGCAACAGCTCTCAGCAGGTTGTTGGCACACTGACCACAAACATCTATGGCTTTGCCTCCACCAAAGACCAGCCCGAAGCATGGTTCGGCACAGGTAAGCGACCCGCCGGTGTCCACGGAGCCGTCCCATACGACCGTGCCGGCTACACGGTTCGCGAGGTTCCGGAAACCGTCCCCGAGGGTTTTAAACGTGCAGGGGAATGGACCGTCGGGGCCAATCAGATTTCCAACGGCGCCGAGCTTCAATATATCGTGGACAACCACGCTCTGTCGACGCATCTCCAGATTGTAAAACGCGATGCCCAAACAGGCGCTTCTGTTCCACTAGCCGGATTCACCTTCCAACTCCTCGACAGCAATCACGAATCTGTCTCACAAACTTGCTGGTATCCAACACATAACGTAATGGACACCTTTACGACTGACGCGACCGGGACCGTCACACTGCCCGAATCGCTCGTGCCGGGCACCTATTATGTACGCGAAACCTCGGCCAAAGAGCCCTATCTTGTCGGCGAGGAGATCGAGGTAAACATACCCGCCGAAATGAACCTAACGCCCGTTGCAATCGCCTCGTATTATGACCACGCCGCGACCGGAAACATCAGGATCGTTAAAACCGATGCCGTAGACGGCAGCAGCCTCGCGGGCGCCGTCTTTGAGATCCGTGCCTCGGGTGATATCGTGCGCCCCGACGGTAGCATTGCCGCGCTCGACGGTGAGACTGTCGCTACCGTCACGACGGATGAAACTGGAGAAGCACGCGCGGACGACCTCCCGCTGGGATCTGGCACCGCACGCTACGAGGTTGTCGAGACTCAAGCGCCGGCAGGCTTCTTACTCGATCGGACATCCCATATTGTCGACCTTACTTATGCCGACCAGAAAACACCCGTTGTAGAAGCACGGCTTAACGTATCCGACGATTACACCAAGGTTGATATCTCCAAGGTCGATGCAAGCGGTGAGCAGGAAGTGGAAGGCGCACAGCTCACCTTATATGGTCCCGATAAAACCGAAATAGACTCCTGGACCTCATCCGACAAGCCGCACCGCGTCGAACATCTTGCACCTGGCACCTACTCGTTGCGCGAAATGATGTCTCCGCGGACCTATGACCTTGCCGAGGAGATAACGTTTGAAATAAAAGATACGGGAGAAGTCCAATCCGTCGCGATGAAGGATGCGCCCATCGAGATCAAGGGGCAGGTCGACAAGCGTCAGGAACTTGTCCAACCTATCGAAAAGGGCCTGTTGGCTAACGGCGATGGTAAAAACCGCGCCAGGACGCAAACCAATAGTGATGGGCTTTTCTCCTATACCATCGATGCTCGAAACGATTCCGCTACTTGGGTTGATGAGTTTACGATTACCGATGATCTTGAGTGCGCCCAAGACGGCACGGCGAGATTCATCTCAATCGAAACCACCGTCGCCATCGGCGACCTCAACGGTCTGTGCAACGTGTGGTATCGCACGACGCCGTTGGACTCGACAGACGTCGATGAACCGGCGAACGCGACACTTGACGATGGGCACGAAAATCCTTGGCTTGAGTCCGACGAAGTAAAAGAGAGCCTTGGTGAGGACTGTCGCCTCGTCGATTACGACGGCTGGCGCCTCTGGAAGGCGGATGTCTCGACCACGGAATCCACCACACTCGAGGCGGAAGAGCTCGACCTTGCATCCAATACCGTCGTAACGGGCATTCGAATTGAATACGGTGCGGTAGCTGCCGACTTTACGACTCGAAGCGATGCGGATTCTTGGACCCGCGATGATCTCAAAGATGAGCACGACGACCTTGACGATGCCAAAGCAATCCTTGGCACAGACGCTCGGGGCGCAGTCGTGCACATGCAGGCAACGTCGGCTTATACGCCCCAAACCGCACTCACCAACAGCGCGCGCGTCGATCTTTGCCGCAACGGCGGCGGCGATAAACTTGAGTCACATGACGAGGACCGTGTCATTCAACGCTGTACCCTACCGCAGGGCCTACCGGCAACAGGATCAGTTCCCATCGCCGCTTGCATCACCGCGCTCCTGACCTCGGGTGCCGCAGCCCTATGGTTCGCTCGCCTTAGGTCGATCCCAAAGAACCGCTAGCACGATGAAAAAGCGGGCGAGCCAGTCCCCCGGCTCGCCCGCTTTCAATCATGTAAATCGCCGTATCTACTCTGCAGACGAAGATCCACCATCAACGATTGCCTGCTCGGACTCAGGAATCCCATCGGCACCCGTGCTCTGTTCTTGCTCCACCTCTTCGCTGATTGCGGAGGCGGGGGTCGAGCCCTTCGCACCCACGATGTAGGCAGCCCCAAATCCTAACGCAATGGCAATCAAGGTCAAAATCACGTAGACAGGCCAATGGCGCTTAATATACGAAAACACGTTGACTCCTTAGAGCTCCGTCTACGAACGGCGGATAACCTCGGTCACGACCTCGGATACCGTAGCAATGTTCGTCGGGTTGACATTGTGGGGCAGGTCGTCCTCGGTACGAGCGCAAGCCAGACGCGTGCCGTCCACGCCGGCGATGGTGAGGGCTCGGCGGCTCGCCTCGAGCGCGGCATAGGCATCGGTCTTGGCATAGGGCATCTCGAGCGCGCCACAATCGACATGGAACGACTTGCAGACCTTGCTGACCAGGTTCATGATGCGGCGATCGCCCTTGAGCAGTTGTTGTTCGCCCTCGACCGTCACAACCGAAAGCCTACCGGCGCCGACGGATTCAAGATTGATAAAGAATACGCCGCGGAGCTTATCGCGATGCGAAGCCAAGAAGGCCTTCATGCCGGCGCCATCACAATCCGAGGCGCCCGTTGCCACAAACCAGATATCGTGACCGAGCAGCTCATCATCGCCCATAGAGGCGACAGCCGAGAGCATATCTTCGGAAGAAGCGCCATCGGAAGACATAGCGCCACCCTTCCAGCCATCGTTATCGTCCTCGAAGTTATCCCACGAACCGATACCGCGACCGGACTTCTTGGCATCGTAATCGTCTTCGACGCCCAGCCAGTCACTCATGCTGTCCTGCTCGTTTTTCTTTTTACGACCGAACAGGCCACCCAGGCCGCGCTTACGAGACTTGGGTGCCGCCGGGGCGGGAGCCGAAATGGTCTCGATCGGCTGCGCGGCCGACGCAACGGGCATAGGAGGCGCAACGGGTGCCGATGTGGGTTCGGGACCTTGGGCGGTAGCAAAGGGGTCGTTGACCTGGGCAGAGGGATCGGGAAGGTCGAACAGCGACGTGCGAGACGCAACGCTTGTCTGCTTCATAGACGGCAGCGACGGATCGGGGACCGAAGCCAGCGGAGACGAGGAAGGTGCAGGCGACGGTGCCGACGCCGGATCGGGAACATTCATCTGCGGACGCGGCGATGCCTGGGAGGAAATCTGGGCCATAAGGGAATCGACCGTTTCGTCCTGGGTGGGAGCGACATCGGCAACCGTGGCACCGGAACCACTCGGGGTCGGCATGGTGAAAATCTGCGTGGAGTAAGGCCTCGACTCATCCGTTTCGAGAGTCTCGGAAACCACAGACACTTCCTCCTGCTCGGCCTCGGTCGAATCACCTTGATCGGCTGCCGCGTATTGCTCTTCGCCAGAGTTGGCCTCGACGGGCTCGTCCTCGGCGGCATCCTGAATTTCGGCAGCATCAATAGGCTCGTCATCGTCTGCCGCGTCGCCCTGCTCATCGGAAACAGGAAGGGGCTCGGCAATCGCGGTGCCTTGCTTTTCAAACGTTATCGTGGAATCGAACTGCGCGGCATCAAACGACATGGTGCTATCGACGTGCTGCTGAGCCTCGAAAGACGTCGTCGCCTCAACAACATCCGCGGACGCCGGTTGCTGGGACTCAAAGGACGTTGTAGCTTCGGCGGCGTCGACGGGCGCGGACTGCATAGCCTCGTTCTGCTCGAACTCTTGCGCCGCGTGCTCACGTGCCGCCTCGGCTGCCTGCTGCTGAGCGATAGCCTCCTGCTCGGCAGCCTCGCGTGCGGCAGCGCGCTTCTCCTCGAAATCGTCGACAAATTTCTTGCCCTTTGCAAGCGCACCCTTAAAGAAGTTGGAAGCGCTGGCGCCAATCGACGAGAACGCGGATGCAATGTCGGCATGGGGCGTTGCCGCGGGAATCTCGGCCGAGAAATCAGTATCGCTTTCGTAAGACACACGCCTCGGCTGTTCAACGTAATCGTCGTCAGACTCGTCCGCAACGTCTTGCGCCGGCGCGGCGGGAGCCAAAACGTCCAGTCCTGCCGCGGGATCGATCGCGGACACCGCCTCGGGCTCGGCAACGGCAGCGGCAACCGCGGCAGACTCATCATCCACGGTGACAGCGGGCGCAGGTGCAGTCACGACGGGGGCAGGCTCGGGCTCAAACGTCGGCTCCTCGCCCTCCTCGTAATCGAGCGTGCAGGACTCGGGAAGCATTCCGAGCGCACGGATGGTATCCGAACCAAAGCGGATGTTGCCGGCGGCATTGCGATAGAGCTTGGGCTCGGGCTCGGCCGCGACAGGCTCCTCCACCGGCTCGGCAGCGGAAACCTCGTCATTGAACTCTTCGGCCTGGGCAGCCTGATTCTGATCCTCGGGCACGATGGCGCCAATCAGCGTCTCGTCGGCAGACGCACCCTCAAAGCCCTCGATCTGCTCGTCGAAAGCCTCACCCTGTTCGGGCTCGGTCTGAGCGTCGGGAGCAATCGGCTGACCGAACTCGTCCTCGGCGTAGGTAGGCTCTTCATACTCGATGGTGTTGCCGTAGTCGTTTTGCTGCTGGGCCGCGGCATACTCCGCCGCTGCGCGCGCCATTTCCTCGGCACGACGCTTTTGCTCCCCAAAATAGGTATCGAACGGAACATCGTCGGGAAACTCGTTTTCGCCCTGGAAGGGAGCAACGTTGTCCATAACGCCGAGCATAGCGGCGACAGAAGACTTGTTGCACACCGCGCCGGACGTATAGGGAAGAATGTGGCGGTTAGAGATGATGTTTGCCGCGTTGGCAAGCGCAACGAGGGAAGCGAGGATCGCGACAATCCACAGCAGAACCTTGAGCGCGCCGGGGAGCGGCAGGATGCGCAGGATGGCAACGGCAGCGGGGGCAACCGTGGCAACGGGCAACAGCTTGGCGATGAGCGCACGATACGAAGCATAGGGCTCGCGGGCGAGCAGCTCAGCACGGGGAGAGTCGTAGTGTGCGACAACGACCACCGGGCGGTTGCGCGGAGACGCGAGCGGGCCCGAGGCCTTGTGGTAGGCGATGACATTTTGGCTCACGCCCGTCTTGCCCAGGCGCGAAACCACGGGATGCCCTGTGCGCTCGAGCACGTAGAGCACGGCACCGACAATGGCCAGCAAGGTGCCGACCAAGCCGATACCGCCGCCGATGCCCATCAACAGGGCGCCGGCAAACGCAAGAATACCGGTAACGGCAAATGCCAACCTACTGGGCGCCGGGGCATTGAACTCCTGAACCTCGGGGTCAAAGCCGTGGTTGCGGAAGATCTGAGCGATATCCTCGGCAGCCAAGCGCTCTTCTTCGCTGCATGCCGGCGTAATGCCGGTGTTCTGCAGCAGGTGGTTAATATAGTTCTGGGTGTTCGCCATGTGCGCTCCACATCCATAATCCGACAAATAGGCCCAATGCATGCACGTTAGAACCGTATATAGTCGAAAGTATACCCCGAGCGAGTGCAAACGACCGAATTCGGGCCATCTTAACGCCCCGAGCGGACAAGGATATAGCCTAATCTCCATATCGGACTAAAATCATGGCAGCAAACCACCTTCTCATGCGAGGACTCTATGACGGCAAGCGACGCGACCGCGACAATTAAAAAGGGGAATTCGGAGCCCAGTTTCGATAAAACGGCTCAGCGCATCCTCAATCTTTTCTTTGTGCTCAATAGCTCCCCCGAACCGCTGACGACCGAGCAGATCGTCTTGGATTCTGACCTGGGATATGGCTCGGGCAACATCGACTCGGATAAGCGCAAGTTTCGGCGCGATCGTGACAAACTGCTCGAGCGTGGCATCTTAATCAAGGAGGTTCGCCCCACCGGCGCGCAGGAGACCGAGGAAAGCTCGTGGACAATCGACCGCGAGCACACGTTTGCGGCAGGCGGCCTCATTACCGCAGACGACGCCGATATCCTGCTCAACGCCATCGACCAGACACTAGCGGCCGGCTCATCCACTTTTGCCGCACCGCTTGCCGATATTCGCTCCAAGATTGCCTATCTCACCGGCAGGACGACGGTAGACGAGGCGCCGATCAGCCGCTCTCCCACCGTCGATGCGGTTTGGAGCGCCTTTGCCGAGCGTTGTGCGCTGCGATTTTTATATCAGAACGGACGCGGCGAGCAGAAAGAACGTACCGTCTGCGTCTACGGCATGTTCGAGCGCGAGGGCGTGGCGTACTTCTGTGGCCTCGACAACGTCACCGACGACATCAGGACATTCCGCTGCGACCGTATCGTACGCGCTTGGCGTCCTTCGAAGGCCTACGTCATCCCCGCGAACTTCAATCTCAACGACTATCTGTTCTTTGAATTCGATTTTGCCGACCGACCGCCCGTTGCAGCCACGTTCTCGTTCGCCCCTCAGACGCAGATCGATATGATCAACGGCCTCACGCGCGGGCGAGGTGAGCTCGCACACACCGATGTGGGATGGACCTGGACCGTTGACGTGCGCGATCTTGAAGCCGCCGCCTCATTTTGCATGGCCCACGCCATGGACGGCATGAGGCCCATGGCCCCCAAATCGCTCAAGCAGGCGTGGAACCACCTCATCGAAAGGACGGTGCACGAGTATGCCCGTGCGTAAACTCACCAGCGAGCAGAGACTCTCGCGCGCCATCGACATCATGGAAGCCCTCTACGCCGCCGGCGAGAGCGGCATGACACGAACCGAGATTTGCAGTCGCTTTGACATCACGGGGGTGTCGCTCGACGAGATTCTCGAGATCGTCTCGACGCTCGCGGACCGAGAATCGGGCGCGCGCATCATCTGCGAATGCCGCGGCGAGCGTGTGGTCCTCACCGGTGACGCCGGTCGTGTGCTACCGCTGCGCCTGAGTGCCGCCGAGGGCGCTGTGCTCAACCATGAACTTGAATCGTTGGGGATCGAGCCCCAGGCGGCGGCTCGGATTCGACATGCTCTTCTACCCGAAGAGCTCGGCTATAACCAGCGCGTCTTTGACACCGTCAACCACGGGTCGCACTGGCAGCAGCTGAGCTGCGCCATTCAGGACGGCGTTCGCTGCCGCATCTCGTATCGCTCGATGGACGATGCACGGCCACGTGAGCGTCTGGTCGACCCCTTGCGCATTACGGCAAACGGCGACCAAACATACCTGATTGCCTGGGACATCGCGGTCGATGAGCAGCGCACCTATCGCATGGATAAAATCGAGGGACTCGCCTTGACGGAAGACTCCGTCGTGCCTCATGCACCGGACGTCACATCCCTCCACGATTCCCTTGCTCGGACGCAGCGTAGCGCAAAGCTCTTGATGCCATTCGATATGGCGGAGTATCTGGACTGGGCCGGCATCACCCTAATCGAGCGCAGCGGGGCAGACATGGCAACGGTAACCGTGCATTACGGCTCCGAGCGTTGGCTACTGAGCCAGATAATCGCAGCGGGCGGAGCCATCCGCATCTTGGATGACCCCGCCCTGTCAAAGCGTCTGTGCGATATGGCAAAAACCCTCGTCTGTCCGCTTTAGCGCCGCCGCTCGTGGCGTGCACGCCACAGTTGCAGATAGTGCCCGATCTGCGCCGATTCGATGCGCTGGTAGGAGCTCGTGGGCAGCGACGTTAAGAACTTCTTTCCGTAGCCCTTCGTCACCAGGCGCGGGTCGGCCAGAATCAGCACGCCGCAATCGGTCGACGAGCGGATAAGGCGGCCGGCCGCCTGCTTGACCTCGAGCACCGCCTCGGGCAGCGAATAGCGCGCCCAAGCGCGGTCTTCGCGCAGGTTGCGCTCGCACGAGAGCGGGTCCGTGGGACTCGAGAACGGCAGCTTGGGAATGATGACGCAGCGCAGCGTCTCGCCGCTGGCGTCGAATCCCTCCCAAAAGGCCTTAAGAGCAAAAAGCGACGAGGTCGGCTCGTTGATAAACCGGTCGCGCAGGCGACGAGGAGATGAGTTGCGCTGCTGGCAGTTGAGCTCCAGACCCGCACGGGCCATCTTGGGCTCAACGCGGGCGTACAGGTCTTCCATGTCGCGCCGATTGGTGAACAGCGTGAGCACCGATCCGCCCATGGCAAGATGGGCGTCGACCAGCACGCGCTCGAGCGCCGTAAGATAGCTCTCACGATCGCGCGGATCGGGGATATCGCCCGCAACGACTACAGCCATGTTCGAATCGAAGTCGTAGCTCGAGTCCAAGTGCAACGATGAGGATGTTGAAGCACCGATGCGATCGAGGCCGACCGCGTGGTTAAAGTGTTCAAAGCTTTTGGACACCGTCATGGTCGCCGAGGCAAAGATAGCCGTGTGAACCTCGGGCAGCCACTCGGTTGCCAAGGCCTCGCCAATGTCGATGCGCTCTGCGGTCATTGACTCTCCGCCGGCACGCAACCTGCGATTGACCTGCAGCGAATACACGTAGTGTTCATCGGTGCCATCAATGATGAGTTTGAGGTTCTCGGCCAGCTCGTGCAGGCGGCGCGAGATATCACCCAGGTCGACAACAACCTCGGGCTTGTCGGCGGCGACGGCTTGCACCAGCGCATCGACGCTCTTGTCAGCTTGTTCCAATGCGTCGATGGCAGTGTAGGCCGACTGTAAGAAATCATGCCAGTCGTCAGATTCGCGCAACTCGGGGCCAATCCATAGATTGGCATTGTCATAACCCCCACGGGCACGGCGGCCGAGCTCGCGAACGCCATCGAACACGTCGGCGATTGCCATGCTCGCGCGCGCAACCGTCGACGTCGCCTTGGCAGTAAGGCCCAGATAGAGTGTAGAGCCCTCAGAGGTTGCCAAATCACGGGAGACCTGGCTTAGCGCACCGGTGCTCGAGCCACCCAGGCGCTCAAACAGAACGCGTGATTCGTCCGCCGACACCACGCGCGCCCACTGACGGCGCGCCTCGCGCTCGATGGAATGGGCCTCGTCGATTACCCAATGACGAATCGGAGGCAAAATCCTGCCCTCGGCCGCGACGTTACGGAACAGCAGGGAATGGTTGGTGACCACCACATCGGCATGCGCCGCACGACGGCGAGCGCCGTGGACCAAGCATTTATCAGGGAAAAACGGGCAGAGGCGACGAGCACACTCGCGCGAGGCCGTCGTAAAGTCGGGGCGGTTGACGCTGCGCCACCGAATGCCAAGTGAGTCGAGGTCGCCATCGGCTGATTGGCAGACGTACGCCATAATGACCGCGACCGCCGTGAGCGTGTCCGCCGGATCGCGCTTGGTGGTAATCTCGACCTGGCCGCGGCTCATGCGCTCAAGCTTGCGCAGGCACGGATAGTGGTCATACCCCTTGAGAGCGCAAAATGACAGACCACCTTCCAGTTGCTCGGCAAGTTTTGGAAGCTCATGGTACATGAGCTGGTCGGCTAGATTGTTCGATTTGGTCGCAATACCAACCGTGATGTTGTTACGGCGTGCTGCCTCGGCAAAAGGCACCAGATAGGCCATCGATTTGCCGACGCCTGTGCCCGCCTCAATTACACGATGAGTGCCCGTGACCAGCGCATCGCGGACCTCGAGCGCCATGGCGATCTGCTCATCACGCGGCTCGTAAGTGGGATACATGCGATTGACCAGGCCACCCGGCGCATAGTCTGCCTCAATCTCCTCACGACTCGGCATCTTGAGGACCGGTAGTTCGTCGGCGTCCACCCGATCGTCGGCGCGATCGGCCTTGAGAACGTCAGCACGAGCGGCGCTGAGAGAGAAGATAGAACCAGGGTTCTGCCCTGCCAAGAATGAGAAGATAGGACGATAGGACCAAGGCACGTCCGGATGCATGTCGGCTAGGCGCGCCATGAGGCCCTGGGGCAAGTCGGTGAGTGCCACAAGCAACACGCGCCATACGCCACACAGGGCGTCGACGTCGGCATTGGCACGGTGTGATACCGAGTCACAGCCAAACAGATCGGCCATAAAAGACAGCTTGTGCGAGGCCAGGCGCGGTAGCGCGATGCGCGACAGCGCCAGCGAATCGATCCAAATATCGCTCACGTTGACGCCGCCTTTGACCGACTCGATAAACGAGCGGTCGAACGTGGCGTTATGTGCAATCACCGGGCAACCACCGACAAAATCGGCGAGGGCGGCGACGGCCTCAACGGCCGACGGGGCATCTGCCACATCGGCATTTGTAATGCTCGTGAGCTCGGTAATCTCGGCGGGAATCAGCTGCTTGGGATGCACGAAGGTATCGAAGCGGTCGATAACCTCGCGGCCCGAAAGACGGGCCGCCGAGATCTCGATCAGCTCGTTGTCCTGCACCGAAAGACCCGTGGTCTCGGTATCGAGGACAATCACATCTTCCTCGATAAGGCCGAAGGACTGCGTTTTGGCGCGTTCGGCAAGCGTGGCATAGGAGTCGATGACAAACTGCGGCGTTCCTGACGAAACCGCGTCCTCGATTAGCATGCAATGCCCGCTCGACGAAGACCCATACGGATCAGACTGTCACAAACCTGCGGGAACGTCATGTCGTCGGTGTGGCGGATCTCATCCGGATACAGCGACGTATCGGTCATGCCGGGAATGGTATTGGTCTCGAGGATAACGGGGCCGTCCTCGCTCACGATAAAATCGCTGCGCGAGATGCCCAGGCAACCGAGCGCCTTGTGAGCGGCACAGGCAAGCTCCTGGGCACGAGCGTAGTTCTCGGGTGAAATCTGCGCCGGAATGCGATGGATGTCCGTAGGGTCGACATATTTCACGTCCAGATCGTAGAACTCGCAGTCCTCGGGCTTGCGAATCTCGACAATCGGCAGAGCGCGCACGTCATCTTCGCCGTATACGCCGACGGTGATCTCGGTACCCTCGATGCACTTCTCGACCAGCACTTTGTCGCCGTACTCAAACGCCTTGGCGATTGCCGCGGGCAGCTCGGAGGGCTCATGGACCAGGGAAATGCCATAGCTGGAACCGTTGACGGCCGGCTTCACAAAGCAGCGCTCGCCACAAACCTCGACGATATGATCGATATCGACTTCATCGCCCACCTCGAGCGCAAGGCCGGGGGCAACGGGAATGCCCGCCTTGGCGTACAGGAGCTTAGAGACCTCCTTGTCGGCACCGCAGGCGCTGGCAAGCACGCCCGAGGCCGTGTAGGGGATACCCAGGGTCTCCATAGCGCCCTGCATGGCGCCATCCTCGCCGCCGGCACCGTGCATGGCGATAAACGCCACGTCAAAGCCGCCGGTCGCCATGGTTACCATAAAATCATCGGCAGCCGTGTCGAGCAGCTCCACCGAAGTGTAGCCGGCCTCCTTCAAGGCAACCACGACGTTCTTTCCCGAATTGAGCGAGATCTCGCGCTCAGCGGAATGACCGCCCGCCAAGACCGCTACGTGCATGTTCTCTAGGCTTTTACCCGGCATGGGCAGACTCCTCCTCTATAATTTCTGCAGCTGATACCATATTGTAGCGATACCCTCTACGTTTCCCCAAAATCGAAAGGCTTCCATGAATCCCAGGACTAAATCTCAGGACATTCGCGACTTGAGCCAAAACGATATTCGCGACCTTGTGGCCGAACTTGGCCAGCCCGCCTTCCGCGCGAAGCAGCTCATCGAATGGGTCTTTGAGAAGAACGTTTGTTCGTTTGACGATATGACCAACCTTCCCAAGGCTTTCCGCGAGCAGCTTAAAGAGGCTTTTGCCTTTGACACGCCGACTGAACTCACCAAGCAGGTTTCCAAAGATGGCTCTCGCAAGTACCTGCTCGAGTACCACGACGGCATTTCCGTCGAGACTGTCGGTATGCCCCGTCGCAACAAGCTTTCCGTCTGCGTTTCCACCCAGGCAGGCTGTGGCATGGGCTGCGCCTTTTGCGCTACCGGTCTCAACGGCCTCAAGCGTTCTCTGACCGCCCAAGAGATCGTCGACCAGGTGCTTCATGTATCTAACGACTTTGGCGAGCGTGCCACGAGCGTTGTCTTCATGGGTCAGGGCGAGCCGTTTGCCAACTACGATGAGGTTCTCAAGGCGCTGCGAATCCTCAACGACCCCGATGGCATCGGTATTGGCGCTCGCCACCTCACCGTCTCCACCAGCGGCGTTATTCCAGGTATTCGCAAATTTGCCGACATCCCCGAGCAGTTCACGCTTGCCGTTTCCCTGCATTCCGCCATCCAGTCGACGCGCAATAAGCTCATGCCCGGCGTTAAGAAGTACACGCTGCTTCGACTTCACGAGGCGCTTCAGCTTTACACCGAGAAGACTGGCCGCCGCCCGACCTATGAGTATGCCATGATCGAAGGCGTCAACGATACGAATCCCGAGATGCAGGCGCTCTGCGACTTCTGCGAGGGAACGCTGTGCCACGTTAACCTGATTCAGCTTAACGACATCGAGGGCAGCCCGCTCAAGCCGTCGCCGATTCATAAGGTTGAGGATCTTCAGCGTCGTCTTGAGTCCCGTGGCATCGAGACCACGATTCGTAACTCCCGTGGTAACGATATTGACGCCGCCTGCGGACAGCTGAAGCAGCGCTTCAAAGTTCAGAAGAACGCATAGGGGAGTCGCACCCCAAATCGTTTCATGTGAAACATCGAACAGTCCCGGTTGCAGGATATGCAACCGGGACTGTTTCATATATTGACTACAATTTTAGCTTTGCTGCTACTGGTCCCATTTTTTACGGGCAAAATAAGGGGTCCTTGTCTCGTGAATCAGACAAGGACCCTTCAAAATATACTGGGTAATTGTTAGGTACCTAATAGCCTACATTTTCCCATTGGTTGCTAACCCAACCTTGATTAATCTTTGGATTCTTCGTTACCTGAGCAGTACGCATAGCAACATCTTCTGTCATAACATCCATTTTCTTCTTGGAAGTATCGACGATATCCTGCGCACCACGAAGCAAACGACCTCGAAGCTCATCGTCTGTCGCGATCTTATAGCCAGCAAAGGCACCAGCTGCGACGGTTGTCGCCAATGCAATCGCAGTTAAAATCTTATTCCCCATCTTGGTCTCCTTGATCAAACTGAATCATTTCGCCAAGAATACGAGAGAGCTCTTCCTCGTCTTTAAACTCAATCTCAATCTTATTCTTTCCTCGCGAGCTCTTCACACGCACGTTGGTATTAAAAACCTGACGAAGCACGCGGGCAGCCTTTTTAAAAGACTGAGGCGTTGCAGGCCTCGGAGTCTTAGGTGTCTCTCCGGCAGAAAACAACGGAGCAAGATTTTCTGTCGCTCTTACGGAAAGGCCCTCTGCAACAACTTTCTCTGCAAGTCGAATTCGAGCATCCTCATAGGGAACCGCAAGAATTGCACGTGCATGACCAGCAGTAAGTTTGCCCTCAAAAATCATCTGCTGAACTACTTCGGGGAGATCGAGAAGACGCAGCGAGTTTGTAATTGCAGAGCGTGACTTGCTTACCGCCTTCGACAATGCCTCCTGGGTCATACCGCTGGCATCGATAAGCTGGCGGTAGCCCTTAGCCTCTTCGACGGGATTTAGATCAGAACGCTGAAGGTTTTCGATAAGAGCAAGAGCTAGCATCTCTTCATCATTAACCTCTTTAATGATGACAGGCAGTTCCTCAAGACCAGCAAGTTTTGACGCCTGGTAACGACGTTCACCAGCGATGATCTCATAGCCGTTTCCATGCTTGCGAACCAAAAGCGGCTGCAAAACACCATGTTCTTGAATTGACTCGCTCAACTCGCGAAGTTCAGTTTCGTTAAAGTGAATTCGGGGCTGATTTGGGTTGGGAACGATATCCTCAATAGGTAATTTTGTTTCAGACGCAGCATTCGAAGCCGATGCAGCCGAACCACCGGTCTCATACTCGGCCTCTGAGACCAAAGCATTGAGTCCACGTCCCAATCCGCCACGTTTCTTTACACTAGGCACGCTTGATCACCTCTTTTGCAAGGTTCATATATGCTTTTGCACCCTTATTTTGAGGTGCATAGGTAATTACCGGTTCTCCAAAAGACGGAGCTTCGGAGATTTTAACCGTACGGGGGATTAGCGTCTTAAACGCCTTATCACCAAAGTACGATTGAACCTCCTCAACAACCTGATTCGATAGTGAAGTACGCGAGTCATACATGGTCATAAGCACACCATAGGTGTCTAAGCCCTTGTTCAGCCGTGATTTGACCATCTTCATTGACTCAAGCAGCTTCGTAACGCCCTCGAGTGCGTAATATTCGCACTGGATCGGAATCAAAACGCTGTCTGCTGCGGTTAAGGCGTTGATAGTAAGCAGGCCGAGCGAAGGAGGGCAGTCAATGAAAATAAAATCGAACTCGTCCTGAATCGGCTCAAGCAAATCTTTGAGGCGGGTTTCACGTGCAATTGCGCTTACGAGCTCAATTTCGGCGCCTGCAAGCTGAATTGTAGCCGGAATTACGAATACCTTTTTGCAATTTGTATCAAGAACAAGTGATTCTGCCGGCACATCATTCAACAATGCATCATAGATGCAGTGATCAAGGTCTTCTTTTTCAATTCCGAATCCACTGGTGCTGTTTCCCTGCGGATCAAAATCGACAATCAGTGTCTTACGACCCTGTTCACCCAGTGCTGCTGCAAGGTTTACAGCCGTCGTTGACTTACCGACGCCGCCTTTTTGATTGATGATTGCAATGATACGCGTGTCTTTTGCGCTCTTAGAACGCTTAACGTCGCGAAATCCCACGGTCCCTCCTGGTGTGTATTAAAGCTGTCAAACGGAGGATGTTTCACGTGAAACATTCCGATTCGATATCAACCGCAATGTTTCACGTGAAACACTGCAAGTTGTTAGTATCCATTATGTTTCACGTGAAACATCTAGGCAAGCGGATTCTTCTTTGCCATGCCATTTGCACGAGGCAATGAAACGGATGCTGGGTGACTCTTCTTAAGAAGAATAAACTCCCTGTGGCCCAGGCCCTCAGGCAAATCGATAGCGTTATTCAGAAGCAAAGTGAAGCCGCAAATCTTTGCTGCTGACATGCCGGAAGCAAGCTCCTCATCCGAAGGATTGCCCTTGGTGATAACAAATAGCCCTCCATCCTTGAGGTACGGCGCCGCATACTCAACAAGAATCGGTAAAGGGGCCAGTGCGCGGGCGGTTACGACAGAGAACTGTTTCTTATGGCTTCGAGCATATTCTTCAAGACGATCATGGACCGCATGAGCATGTTTCAATCCAAGAGCATGGACAAAGGAATTGACTGCATCAACCTTCTTGCCAACAGAGTCAATATAAGTTGCTTTACGATGCGTGGTTATGGTTAATGGAATACCAGGGAAGCCGGCACCTGTTCCCATATCGAGCAAAGCTCCCTCAGGAGCCTTATTGATATAAGGGAGCAAAACAAGTGAGTCAAGGATATGAAGTACTGCAGCATCTTCTACGTTAAGAATACGGGTGAGATTGGTTGTCTTATTTATTTCCAGAACCAAATCCAAATGCTGAATACATTTCCTCAGCTCAACATCAGTTACGCTCAAGGAATACTCTTTGCAATAGGAAGTTAGACGACACAGCATCTCGTCAGCCTGCTGATCAGTAAGTACTAACAACGAAAGCTCCTTTCTGACAAAAATCAGTGTATCGAGAACTTTTGACAAAAAAAGGGGACGTGGAAACCACGTCCCCTTAGCATAAGCTCGAGTAGATTATCGAGCAACAATCACTACATGGCGATCGGGGTCAGAACCCTCAGAATGAGTATCGACCGCATCATTGCCACGAAGTGCAATGTGAACCAGTCGGCGCTCGTAGGCATTCATGGGCGGAAGCGAAACACTCTTGTGAGTGCGGATGGCGCGCTCGGCAGCAGACTGAGCCATGGAGGCAACCTTGTCCTGACGGCGGCTCTTGTATCCCTCGACGTCCACTACAACCGGATACCTAAAGCCAAGCTTGCGGCTCATCAGCAAAGAGAACATAACCTGAAGGGCATCAAGGGTGCGACCATGACGGCCAATGAGAACAGCAAGATCGGGAGCCGTTACATCCAGAATCAGCTCACCCTCGTCACCCTCATACTCATCGATAGGAGAGTTGGCGGCATCGAAGTGCGAAAGGATGGAACGCAGGATGGAAATCGCAACATCGGCAATGGTGTCGAGCTCCTCATCGGTCAGCTCTTCACCAGCCTTGTAGCGCTGTGCAATCTCGGGATAATCGCCCGCGACCTGCGGGGCAACCTCCTCAAGCATATCCTCGATGATCTCTTCAGACATAACGTACTCCAAAAGTTAGGTACCTAAATAAGATTGATATCCCGCTACTTCTTCTTGTGCGGGCGGGGCTTCTTCTCGCGACGGGTAACCTCGACCTGCAGCGGAGCGTTCTTAATGCGCTCTTCCTCATCGGCCTTGGCCTTCTCGATAACCTTCTGCGTCACAAAAATCTGCTGGATAACCTGCCAAGCAGACGAGACGTCGTAGTACAGCAGAACACCAACGGGAAGGCTCCAGCCCATCCAAAGCATCATGACCGTCATGACAATAGCCATCATACGCATGCTCTGAGCCTGCTGGCCGGTCTGGTTGCGCGACATATAGAGCTGCGGAATCAGGGTCAGGACAGCGAACAGAATCAGGCAGACCAGCGCAGGCAGCGCAACCATAAAGCCATCGGCAAAGGAAGCGCTCGGCGTGGTGGTCAGGTCGGGCAGGATGTTGAAGAACGAGAACGTGCCGTCGTTAAAGTACTGCGGCAGGTTGCGCAGCAACGTAAACAGGGCGAACAGGACAGGCATCTGGATCAACAGCGGCAAACAACCAGCCATCGGGTTGAACTTGTTCTCGCTGTAGAACTTCTGCATCTCCTCGGCCTGACGCTGAGGATCGTCGGCATAGCGCTCCTGGATCTCGAGCATCTTGGGCTGCAGCACCTGCATGCGAGCCGTCGACTTGGTCGACTTGAGCATGAGCGGCGTCAGCAGCAGACGGATGATGACCACCAGGATGATGATGGACAGGCCCCAGTCGACCGCAAAGGTCTGGATGAGCTTGAGCAGCTCGAAAAGGATGTTAACGATCCAATCCCACATGTAAGTTTTCCTCCGATAGCGAGTGCCCGCTAGGGCACAGGGTCATAACCGCCGACGTGCAGGGGATTGCAGCGAGCGATGCGCCTCACGGCAAGCCAGCAGCCTCTCAAAACACCGTGCTTCTCAATCGCCTGGATGGCGTATTGTGAGCACGTTGGGTAATAAATGCAGGCGTCAGGCAATAAGGGCGAAATAACCTGTTGATATATGCGAATAGGAGCGATGGCAACACGTCGCAAAACGTGATTGCTCATCGCTCCTCCCCGGCAACGCCGGCGCGTTTCATAAGCGAACGCAACGCCTTGTCCATCTCCTGCGGCGAGGAAACCCTCGTCTTGGGAGTTGCGAACAAGATGATGTCATAACCCGCAACGGGAAATCCACAGCTGCGGGCGGCCTCGCGCATCACACGCTTAGAACGGTTGCGCACGACAGCACAACCGAGCCGTTTAGCACCAACGAAGGCGACCCTTCCGGAGTCGCCTTCGCCAACCGATTCACATATGGTCATTCGAATCAGAGGGTGATTGAAACGACGCCCCTGACTGAACACATGCTCGAAATCTTGCCGAGACTTAATAGTCTTCATGCGAGATGTGTGTATCGCTGCTAGACAGTGAGACGCTTGCGGCCCTTGGCGCGACGACGGGCGAGCACGGCACGACCACCCTTAGTGGCCATACGGGCACGGAAGCCATGGGTCTTGGCACGCTTACGCTTATTAGGCTGATACGTACGCTTCATCTTAAGTTCCTCCTGCTGCATTTCGAGTGTCCGCGGGGCGCGGACGCAGATATAGACACGTGAGCTTGAAGATTGTAGGGAAATCAATGTTCAAATGTCAAGAAATCAAAGGTAAAAGGTTGCGTAGTTCACACGGTTCCCCCATAAGCACAACCGAAATTTGCGCCTCATGGCAACTTTTCACGATATTTCATCGAGTTTTCAACAGGTCATGTTGGCAATGTTGAGAACTTTTCGTCCGTTTTCCAAAGTTTTCAACAGGTTTTGAAAAGTTGTCGAAAGATGAGAAACATTGCGCGGTGAGCTACTATTTGTTCGAAACCTTTTGGAAGATTGCGAGCGGCATGTCTGACGACTTTTACACCATGGTCGATTCTGGAGACCCGGCACCCGACAACGAGCACATCACCGGCGTGCGCGAAGAGCATGAGGAAGGCGAGCAGACGACCACGCAGGCGCCAAAAGTCATGTACGCCGCACGCATCGCCGTCTATGACGACATGCTGTCGACACCGCGTGTGATCGTCATTGATCCGCAAGATGTCCGCACGTATTTGGAAGAGACTACCAACACCGTCTACCAGTGCATGAAAGAACAAGGTGGCCATATCTCGCTCATGGTCATCCGCGAGATTGTCGAAAACTTTATCCACGCGCACTTTGCCGAGCCCATCATCTCGATTCTGGACGGCGGAGACACCATCCGCTTTGCTGATCAAGGACCCGGCATCGACGACAAGGAACGCGCTTTCGACTTTGGCGTTACCAGCGCAAACAGCAAGATGAAGCGCTATATCCGTGGAACCGGAGCAGGGTTTCCCATGGTGCAGGAGTATTTGGAAAACGCCGGCGGTGCCGTATCCATCGAGGACAACATGGGCAACGGCACCGTGGTTACGGTAAGCCTGAACCCTAAACGCGTGCAGGAAATCGAGCGTGCCGGCGGACGCGGTGCTGCCGTGCGGCCCGAGACGGAGCAGCCCACATATCCCCTGCCGGGAGCTTTTGCGCAGCAGCCCATGACAACGCAGCAGATGCAGCCCCCCGTGGGACAGATGCAGCAGCCCGGAATGCTTCCTACACAAGAGCCCCAGACGGCATCGATGTCGATGCCGCCAAACATGCCAGAGGCCATGCCGCTGGCGAATCAGGATGCAGCAGCAATGCAGCAGGCGGCGGGGGCACCGGGTGGCCAGCAAATGGGCTATCAGCCGTACCAACAGGGATATCCATATCAGCAGATGCCGCCACTGGGGTATGGCCAGCAGTTCCCGCAGCAGTACCAGCAGGGATATCAGCAGCCGTACCAGCAGATGCCGCAGCAGCAGTACAACCCCTGGGCCCAGCAGATGCCTCCGCAGCCTTACCAACAGTGGCCTCAAAGTTTTCAACAGCAAATGCCGCCGATGCAGAGTTCTCAACAACCAGCAGCTCAAATGATGTATCCTAATGCAGCAAATCAGTATGCGCAGCCACAACCGGACGTGTTCGTAAGCGATCGCGGCAACGCCGCGCTGGGCTATCTGGCGCAAAATCAAGCGTGCGGCGCAACCGATCTAGCGAGGGCGTTTGGAAACTCGGCCCCCACTTGGTCACGCACGCTCAACGACTTGGCGCAGGCCGGCTTGGTCATCAAGCATGGCCAGAAATACCATCTGACCGAACTCGGCGCCGCTCGCGTGCGAGCTCAGAGCTAAAGAACGGGAGAGACAGTGGACGAGGAAGCAAGCATCATCCTGGGGGATGCCATCGCCTTTTGCCAGCGCGACGGCCAAGATGCACGCCTCATCAACATGCTGGGGCAATCGCGGGCCATAAGCCTGACCGAAGATACGCTCACGATCGAGGCCCCCTCGCGCTTTGCCATCGCGCAGCTCAAAAAGCATCAGCCGACTATTGAGGCCTATCTGGAAGAAATCGCCTTTGCACCGATTGCGCTCGACATCGTGGCACCGCAAGGCGTCGCGACGGAATCCGCCGCCGCGACGGCGCCCTCCGCGGCTCCCGCTGCTTCCCCGACGGTGCCGGCCTCCGCAGGCGACGTGCCGACAATCGAGCACCAGCACAGCGATGTTTCCCGTGAAACCATGGCGCCGTTGCCGACCGCGGCAGCGACGTCAACGAACGCACCCGTCACGCACATGCCCATCGCTCACGACGCAGCGGCAGGCGCGGATTCGGGCATTGCAATCAAGAACACGCTCTCGGCCGACGATTTTCGCCGCATGATGAACCAGATGAAGGGCGAAGCGCCGACTAAATCCACGCAAGCTGCGACCCCCGCTTCACCCATGCCAGCACCGACCGTGCCGGCCGAGCAGAATACGGATGGAGCCCCGCTCGCCGCGAACTCAAAATTTACCTTTGAGAACTTTGTCTACGGCCCCGAGAACAGCCATGCCTATCGCTCGGCACTCAAGTTTGCCGCCCTCGCGGACGAGCGCGGCACATGCACATCACTGTTCATCTACGGCAAATCAGGCCTGGGCAAGACTCACCTGCTGCTTGCCATCAAAAACGAGCTCGCCGAGAAGTCGCCCGAGATCAAGGTCAAGTATGCCAACTCTCAGGCATATCTGGACGACCTGATGACCGAGTTCGACCGTCAAAAGAAGAGCAACGCCCCCATCATGCAGGCGTACCACGGCGTGGACGTGCTCATCATCGATGACATCCAAAACATCATCGGCAAGCGCGCGAGCGTGGACTACTTTTTCCAGCTCATGGACGAGTTCATCCGCAACAACAAGAAGGTCGTCATCGCGGCAGACCGCGCCCCCAAGGACCTGAGCATGGACGAGCGTCTGACCAGCCGCTTCAACGCCGGCATGCTCTGCCTGGTCGCAGAGCCCAGCTACGAGATGAAATACAAGATCTTGCAGCGCTATTACGAGAACACCATCGTCGCCGCTCCCGAGGCAGGCGACGACTCGCTGCTGGCGGCCTATGGGGGCGACGGCGGGCACCTGACCGATGAGCACTTTAAGCACATGGCAGAGGTGTCGGGCACCAACATCCGCGAACTCGAGAGCTTCTGCGAGCGCTGCGCCGGCGAGGCGGGCGACCGCGAACGTGAGGGCGGGGAGCTCACCTTTGACGATATCGACGCCATCGCCAGCCAGTACTTCGACACATCGGCCAAAAAGATCAACGTGCAAACGGTTCAGTCCGTCATCGAAGAGCAGTACGGCGTGACGCACGAGGAGCTCATCGGCCCGCGTCGCAACGCCAATATCGCCAAAGCACGCCATATCGCTATCTACCTGGCCATCGAGATGTGCGAGATGACGACCACGGCGGTGGGCGCCGAATTTGGCAACCGCAACCACTCGACCGTCAGCACGAGCTACAAAAAGGTCCAGAAGATGATCCAGGAAGACCGCACCGTCACCGAAGACCTTAAGTCGCTGCGCGATAAAATTACACTGCGCTCGTAGGGAAATAGAGACACCTGTTGAAAACTTGTCGAAACCACGGGCATAAGGTGTCTAAAACCCAACCCGCGGTGATGAAAAGTTTTGCGCAGGTTTTGAACGTGGAAAACCACCCCTGTTGCACACAGGTTGCTGTCGATTCTCTTTTTGGGTCTGACCTGCGTCTTTGGGAGTAATCAACAGTTTCGTCAGTGCTATTACTATTATTAAGATATTTATATCTATAGAAAGGTATTAAAAGATGAAGTTCACCGTCAGCCAGAGCTCGCTTACACAAGCCATCGGCGTCGTTATGAAGGGTGTCGCTTCGGCATCCACCCTCCCCATCCTGTCGGGCGTGCTCGTTAAGGCCCAAGACGGCATCTTGGAATTCCAGACCTCTAACTACACCATCTCGATCCGTCATCGCATCGCGGCGCATGTCGAAGAAGAGGGCGAGATGGTTATCCCCTGTAAGATGCTCTCCAATATCACCAAGACTCTCCCTGATGCCCCGGTCACCTTTGAGCTGTCCGAACGCCAGGTGCTGATCAGTTGCGAGAAGAGCTCTTTCCGCCTGAACACGCTCGATGCCAATGACTTCCCCGAGTTTCCGGCCTATGCCATCGAGAGTGCCGTGGAGCTGCCGACTGATATCTTGTCCGAAATGGTCGGCCGCGTGTGGCGCGTCACCTCGACCGACAAGGCTCGCCCCATTCTGGGTGGCGTGCACATGAAAGTCGAGAACAACACCGTGCGCCTGGTGGCGACCGATTCCTTCCGTTTGGCCGTGTGCGATACGCAGGTCGAGACCTCGACCCTCGAAGGCTCCTTTGAGCTCAACGTTCCGGCTGACGCCTTTAACGACGCGCTGAACATCATGGCCAGCCAGGCGACCATCATGATCGGGGCTACCGACACCCAGGTCGTTTTCGAGGCCGGCAACACCACCTATGTGTCGCGCCGCATCGAGGGCGTGTACCCCAACTACAAGCAGCTCATCCCCGATTCGTGCGTGACGAGCGTCAAGATCGACGTCGCCGCCTTTAACGCCGCCCTCAAGCGCGTGGCCGTTATCGCGAGCGCCAACCCCGCCGTCAAGTTCGAGATTGATGTCGAGAACGGGCAGATGGGCCTGTCCTCCATCTCCAATGACCAGGACCTTGCGCAGGAGACGATCGATGTCGAGGCCGAGGGCGAGTCGGGCACCATCGCCTTCAACTACCACTATATCTTCGGCTGCCTCAATGCCCTATCCAAGGAGAAGGAGATCACGCTGGAGCTCAAGAGCTACTCGCAGGCGGGCATCTTCAAGTCCTACGACAAGATCAACTACCTGTACCTGGTCATGCCGGTCCGCATCTAGCGTTGCGCCATGACCATGTTCGCCCGCGATCTTTCCGTCGCGCACTACCGCAGCTTCGATAGCTATCGCCTTGCCTTGGACGAGGGCGTGACGATACTTGCGGGACCCAACGCGGCGGGAAAGACCAATCTCATAGAGGCGCTGCAGCTGCTGACGAGCGGCGCCTCGTTTAGGCATCCGACCGCAGCCGAGCTCGTTCATGACGGCGTGGGCTCGTGCAGGGTCGAGCTGAGGCTCGAGGGCGACGGCCGCGTGCTTGATATGGGACTGAGCGCGGAGGACGGTAAGCGCTCGTTTAGCCGCAACGGCAAGAGATGCTCTGCCGCCGGTGTACGCGGGGTTCTGCCGAGCGTGCTGTTTTGCCCTGACCATCTGGACATGGTTAAGCGAGGCGCCAGTGTGCGCCGCGCCGCCCTCGATGACTTTGGCATGCAACTGAGCGCACGCTATGCCGATCTTGCGAGCACCTATGGGCGCTGCGTGACCCAGCGTAACGCCTTGCTCAAGGAGACCTGGTGCTGCCGCGAGATGCTCGGCGCGTGGAACGATTCGATTGCCCGCGCGGGCTCGGCCCTGCTCGTGCACCGGTTGGCCCTGCTCGACCGGCTGGCGGGCCATGTGCACACTGCCTACGGGCAAGTGGCGTCCGGTGAGGCTGCCAACGTGACCTATACGTCCACGCTGGGGGACTTGCCCCAGGTCGAGGATCGCGAAGAGCTGAAGGGCTGGGCGTACGAGCGCATGCTGGCCGCCCTTGATGAGCACGCCGACGAGGAAATTCGCCGCGGCGTGACGTTGGTGGGACCGCATCGCGACGAGATTGAATTTACCGTGGCGGGTCGCTCTGCTCGTTCATTTGCCAGCCAGGGTCAGCAGCGAACGTTGGTGCTGTCCTGGAAGGTGGCCGAGGTGGCCGTGGCTCGCGATGTCCTGGGCACCGCCCCACTGCTGCTTTTGGACGACGTGATGAGCGAGCTCGACGGCGAGCGTCGCTGCGCTTTCCTGCGGCTGATCGGCGATGATATCCAGACGGTCATAACCACGACCAACCTGGGGTATTTTACCGATGACCTGCTTGATCGAGCCAAGGTGGTGAGCATGGGTGAGACGTGCTAATTACGAGCGCGAGAGCGAGACGGTCGCCTTCAGTGGGTTTTTGAACGCAGAGCGCCAGCGCATCTTGGCGTCGGCGACGCCTGAGCGCCGTGCGCAGATGGAGGCTGCCGAGGAGTCGCGCGCGGTCTATCGCGCGTGGAACGCGGTGTGCTCGGGCACGCGCGAGGGGCGGCATGTGACGGGTCTGCGCTACCTGCCCGAGTCCAATGAGCTGCTGGTATATCTCGATTCGCCCTCGTGGACGCAGGAAATGACGCTGTTGCGCGAGATCATCCGCGCGCGCATGGAGCGCGCCGGTGCTCATGTGGACGGCCTG
>UMDO01017803.1_pt1 | contig 35750 bp, 34 predicted proteins | sample 1964511 | NCBI WGS metagenome assembly UMDO01 (sample SAMEA4835996, study PRJEB28245) | human gut metagenome | biome: gut microbiome; material: fecal sample | place: Denmark | collected 2008 | reverse complement strand
GAGAGTCGAACTCCTCTTTAGAGAATGAAAATCTCTCGTCCTAGCCGATAGACGAAGGGACCATTTGATAAATTTGCGGTGCAAAGGTAGTGGTTTTATTTTAAACCTCCAAATTTTTCTGCAACTTTTTTCTCAAAAACCATAAAATTCTTGTATTTTTGCAGATATGATAACAAAAACAAGGGCTTTAGTGCTGCATTCGTTCAAATATGGAGAGCAACAGATGATTGTTGACTTTCTCACCGAAACATGCGGCAGAACGTCGTGCATTATAAAGATTCCGACATCGGCAAGGGGCAAACTCAAGAAGCAATACTTCCAGCCGCTGTTCATTCTCGACACCGACATCGACATAAGACAGAACGCCAGACTGCAGCGGCTGAAGGACGCACGCATAGCGGTGCCCTTCACATCGATACCGTTTAATCCATACAAAACGGCCATCTCGCTCTTCATGGCCGAATTTCTGCGCTGCACCACACGCCGCGAGCAGACCGACCCAACCACATTCTCATATATAGAGAACAGCATCAGATGGCTCGACGGATGCGGCGAGGGCTTTGCCAACTTCCACATTGTGTTCATGATGCGCCTGTCGAGATTTCTCGGATTTTATCCCAATACTGACAACTACGAGCCGGGCGACTGGTTCGACATGAGGAGCAGCTGCTTCTGCCGTCAAAGGCCGATGCACGCCGACGTGCTCAGTCCTGACGACGCGCGCAAGATAGGACTGCTGCTGCGCATGAACTATGCCACGATGCACCTTTACCGCATGTCGCACTTTGACCGCAACAGGATGGTGGACACCATAATAAGCTATTACCGCATACACATGCCCGAACTGCCAGAGCTGAAGTCGCTGCAGGTGCTTAAGGAGCTGTTTGCTGATTGACAAGCCAAATTAGACATAGATTTAAATCATACGACACCTTTAGATTCTTCACTTACGGAACATCACTTCGTGGTAAAAACTTAGGACAAAATATTTTTCCAATCTAGAAAAGCAGAGTATAACGGATGTTAATTAATTCAGACAAAAGCGGTGGAGCATTAACATACGTTCACAGACAAGACTGAATAAAAGGCTTAAACATGAATTTTTTGAGGTGTAAAAGCATGGTCTACGGATAAAAAACAGGCATGTCTTGCAACGTAAACGGGCCACTTTTGCACCGTAAACGGCAAAGTAATATTTTTTAACTGTTAAGCTTTTGTCTTTAAAACAGCATAAAGCACTGAACGACAACAGGTTAGCAAAAACACGCATTTTTCGCCGTTTTTCACGCCAAATCACGGATTCGTGACGAGCATCGCCATTCTGAGAGCGTTAAGTGGACTGGATCATGTAAGAAAAGCTGACAAAAGACCATAATGAAGCTGAGCGGAAAGAACTAAAGAACAATGTGCGGCATTGTACAAACAATAATTATGAATTGCGAAACGAAGTTAGGCGAAAGCCGATCGTGAATTATGAATTATGGATTGTTAATTATGAATTATAAATTAAGATTCGTATATTTGCATGCTCCCCTGCCCTGCCTCGCCATACGGCACGAAGAAGACAGGCATGAGAAAGCCGGCATGCAGACGGAAAGATGCTTGCGGACATAACGGCTGAAACATCACTATGCACAAATAATATAATATTATGGAAAAACATTTTAAAAGGACTTTTATGGCATTATGCCTGGCCGCATTGCTCATGCCGGGCATGACGCATGCGCAAAAGACAGGCTACGTGCCGGCGCCCGAAAACCTGAAGGCGCGCAAAGAGTTTAGCGACAACAAGTTCGGGATATTCCTCCATTGGGGCATCTACAGCCTTTTCGGACAGGGCGAGTGGTATCTCAACAGCGGCGGGCTCAACTGCCACGAGTATGCCAAGGCCGCATCGGCTTTCTACCCCTCGCGCTTCAACGCGAGCGAATGGGTTAAGGCCATCAAGGAGGCAGGAGCGCGGTATATATGCATCACAACACGCCACCACGACGGCTTCTCGATGTTCGACACAAAATATTCCGACTATAACATTGTTGACGCCACGCCCTTCGGACGCGACGTGATAAAGGAGCTGGCAGACGAGTGCCACAAGCAGGGCATAAAGCTTCATCTGTATTACTCTCACCTCGACTGGACGCGCGAAGACTACTATCCGCTGGGCAACACGGGCCACAGGACGGGCAGAAAGAACCACGGCAATTGGGAGAGCTACTATGAGTTTATGAACAACCAGCTGACCGAGCTGCTGACCAACTACGGCGAGATAGGCGCAATATGGTTTGACGGAGTGTGGGACAAGCCCGACTTCGACTGGCGACTTGGCGAGCAGTATGCCATGATACACCGCCTGCAGCCGGCATGCCTCATAGGCAACAACCACCACAGGGCGCCGGTTGAGGGCGAAGACTTCCAGATGTTTGAGCGCGACCTGCCGGGCGAGAACACCGCGGGCCTTTCTGACGAAAGCGAGATAGGCAGTCTGCCGCTGGAAACATGTCAGACGATGAACGGAATGTGGGGATATAAGGTGAGCGACCAGAACTACAAGTCGGACACAACGCTCGTAAGACTGCTCGTAAGGGCTGCCGGCAAGGGTGCCAACCTGCTTATGAACATAGGGCCGCAGCCTGACGGACAACTGCCGGCAGTGGCTCTTGAGCGCCTTAAGAGCATGGGCAAGTGGCTGTCTGAATATGGCGAAACGGTATATGCCACCACGGCAGGCGACGTGATGACAGCAGAATGGGGCACCACGACGCGCAGCGGCAACAAGCTTTATGTACACATCCTTGCCGACGACATGCCGAAGATGATATTGCTGCCGCTGAAAGGCAAAGTGAAGAGCGCCGTATTATTTGATACAGGCAAAAAGATAAGTCATGAAAACGTAAGCGGCGGCGTAGTGCTGCACACTGCCGACCTTACGCCGGCGATAGACCGAATAATAACACTGACGGTGAAATAAGTGAAGAGGAAAAAATTAAGTGAAGAGTGAAGAACGAAGAGTGAAGAATTCAATAGCATATAAAACTGAATAGCATTATAGCATTGACGACGTTCTATAACACACAACAGACTATTGAATTCTTCACTCTTCGTTCTTCACTCTTCACTTATACTTATATTCCCACTCCCAAAGTAAAGAATGCGCCGTTGTATGAACCTATTCCGGCAGTGCGCGAACTCATGTGGCGGAAACTTACGCCGAAATCAAACTTCAGAGGACCTCGCCCAACCCTGAACATTACGCCAAGGTCGTAAGCAACATTCTTCCAGTCGGCATGACCGACGCTCGTCGACACCGTGCCGCGAAGGTCTATGGCCGTAACGTCGTCCTTATAGAACGTATAGCCCAAACCTCCACCAAGATTCTGCGAAGTGACGTAAGTCTTCAGTCCGTCGGCATCACAATGGCCGTAAATGCTCTCGCCATGAACAAAGGCATACATACGCGGAATAAACCTGTAGCCTATGTCGGCATTGAGGGTAAGCGGATGCATGTTGTTGCAGCCTGTTCCTGCACTCACTCCGAGATTGATAACAATTTTATCGAAAAAACACTTTTCGTTCGACGCGTTCTGCGCTCCGGCTGTAGCCATGGCCATAAGAAGGGCCAACAAGAACAATAATTTCTTCATAGTAAAAAACATTTTTAGTTTGTGCTTTTTACTTTAACACGTACAACACGCCGTATTGTGACATCGTTTTTAGTAAATTAACATTAACGGCAAAAAAGATTCACAACATTTTTTCATATTGAACACGTGGGGACTACGGAAATGAAGAATGAAGAATTCAATAGTATATAAAAGCTGAGCAATCACAATATTGACAATCTTGATTGCGCCTTACAATATAAAACCGGCTATTGAATTCTTCACTCTTCGTTCTTCACTCTTCACTTATTTAGCTCCTTTGGGCGCCGGCAGGAAATATGCAATGACTGTAAGGACAAGCATTAAGATCCAGAAGCTGCTCATACCGGCATCTACCGCATAGCTCACAGCCACGCCTATCAGACAGATAACGATGTCTAAGACCGAAAGGACCGACCTTGACGTATAACGCGAAAGGAAGCCGCGCGCATCCTTAACCAAATCTTTTATCATCAGCACAACCATCAGGACAAGACACAGAACTATTAATCCCCAGACGGCATAATCTGCCGCAGGCACGCTGCCAAACAGCGGCTCAAGTGCAAACAGAAGAAGAAAGATGCTGAAAACAATTTCAAGCTTGCCGGTCTTTAAATCTACTTTTCTCATAGGCTTGTTGTTTAAAAAAAATATTTTAGGTTTAAATCACAAAACATCAAACTTAAACAGCTTTTTCCGCATGGAGGAATATCTAACACTCGACACGAAGATTATCAGCGACAAAGCCGTCAGCACTATCATGCCGGCACAAACAGACATTCTGTAATGCCGCATTATAACGTGCTGATATGGTTCGGCAGCTCTTGTAGCCTTATGTTCACAAAGTTAGGAAAAATCCTGGACATTTTCAACTTTCCAGAAGTTTATTTCGGTTCATCACCGATATCCATTGAAATATAAGCGTTCAGAGCCGCACGACAGACACAACGCAATAACCCGGCCGAATAATAACCGGTCGGATTATCACATTAAATTATTAATACTGTTCAAATTTTTCACAACGCTTTTCCGTAACCGTCAAAAAGGAAGCAGCATGAAAACAGTAAAATACACCATAGCCAGCAGAGCCAACACCTCTAATGCCAGTTCCAGCTTGTCAAAGCGGGTGCTTTCATTGTTTTTCAATAAAGACGTCAGTGTTACAAGCACCAGCGGCAAAATCATAAAGGAATACCTCAGTTCGATTCCAAACAGCACAAAGCCCCACCATACAAGACCTATAAGGAGTATGAGGGAAAGAATTATTACTTTTGCTTTTTTCATAAGGCACTAAAATTAAATTTAACCACCATAATCATTAAAAACTTCAACGAATCTAAAGAGAGAGAGTAAAGCAACAAATGTAATTTTCTACAGATTTATACTCACAAGAAGATGCGCAACAAACCATTATCATGCCTAAGCACGCAGGGACGTCCCCCAGGTACGTCCACCTTTACATCAATCATATATAACTCTTTCGGACGCACCTGGGGTACGCCCCTGCAATATCACGTTGTTTTCGTTCCTTTTGGTGTCGGCAGAAAATATACAGCAACAAAACAGATAAACAGAAAAATCCACCAGCTACCTGAATTTGAGCTGAACGCATAGCCTACAGCCAGGCCTATAAGACATATTACGGCATCAACAATCCAAAAGACCGACCTCGATGTATAACTCGAAATGAAGCCGCGCGCATCCTTAATCAGATCTTTCACCAAGAACACAAGCATCAACACAGCGCACACTGCCATCAACCCATAAATTAGATAATCTATCACAAGTATGTCTCCAAACACAGGCTCTACGGCATATAAAAGCAGAAGAGTGCTGAAAAGGATATCTAACCTGTCTTTCCTAAAACTTATTCTACTCATAGCTTTAATGATTTAAAGATTATTGCTTAAACATTTTCACATCACGCAAGACAAATTGTCAATGCAGTCACAAATATTTTTATCGTTATGCTAAATAGTCCGTGTATTTGTTTGCAAATGTAGGCAAAAACTAAAGTCGTTATTTATTTTAGTAAGTTCTTTTCGGTTCATTTCTAATAAATTACAGTTTACGTAGGATTTATTCAGAGCCGTATGATACGGCGTAAAGTAATAATCCGACACGTTTCAATTTAGTCGGATTATTACTACTATTCAAAATTTTCACAACGCTTAATCTTATCAATAAGAATCAAAAAGGAAGCAGCATGAAAACAGTAAAATACACCATTGCCAGCAGAGCCAACACCTCTAATGCCAGTTCCAACTTGTCAGAACTACCATTTTCCTTGTTTTTCAATAAAGCCGTCAACGTTACAAGCAAAAGCGGCAAAATCATAAAGGAATACCTAAGTTCTATTCCAAACAACACAAAGCCCCACCATACAAGACCTATAAGGAGTATAAGGGAAAGAATTATTACTTTTGCTTTTTTCATAAGGCACTAATATTTAATTGCCATACTTATAGTAAACGCTCCAACCTTTACCATCTGCATCTGGTACGATTTTAAGATATACAACTCGACCACCTTCAATCTTGTTTGCAAGTTTTGTTGCCAATGTTACTGCTGCAACCCTACCAGATGCATGTCCTCCATAAATCCAACCAGAATCAAGACCATCACCTCGAGTTGACATTATCACCTTAGCACCAGTGGATGATGTATATGACACATAAACTAATCCATCTTCCGGATTGTTATTTTCAACTATTTCTCCTACCAAATCAGGTAATGATTTGTATGAAGATTCTTCACAATCATAATCATCATAAGACGAACATGAAGTAACCATTGACAAAGTCAATAAACATAAAACATAAAATAACTTTTTCATAATTAAAAAATTTTAGGATTAAACATAAGTTATAATTTTCACGTGAAATATCATTTATATTTTATTCTTTATAAAAAGAGCCCAAAACCTGCATAGCACCATCCGTTACTACATAAACTACATATTCTCCTTTCTCACATTCAGACATATCATACTCAATGCCTTCATAAGCATTCATATTAAATACGTCAGATGCAACAGGTTCTCCATCTTTAGTTATTGTAACTTCCACATTATCCATCATTGCATAAAAAGAAACAATAAGTTTGTTCAATGAATAATCATATAATGATGTTATAGTTTCCCCTTGACTTGGAGCCTTAAAAATATCATTATTCAATTTTATTTTTACTCTTTCATAAGTACACAAAAAAATATTGTTTGCATACATGTTTCCTATTGACGTAAAAATCATCAATGTAAATAAGAATATTTTTTTCATATCTTTAATAATTTTATTTATTTTCCATTCTCAAAATTAAACTATCATTTAAATATCCCCAAATTTTGATACGATTATTTTTCAGCAGCGTCACAACCGCGAAATAAACTTAAATCATTATGCTACAAGCACTTACACCATATCAGGGTATCTCATCATAACGAAAATTGTGACGATTTAAATAAGCACAAGGATAAAAAACCTCATAAATGCACATGCTTTTCAACATAAATTGATTAACTTTGAAACAACAAAAAACACAACTTTAATGAAAAGACTTTTACTATTCTCCATAGCAATAATACTCATTCTTTGCAGCTGCAACTACAACAGAGAGACACGAAAAAAACTCGTTTTGGCAGATACTTTATTGTACCAAACAAAAAACGATTCGGCAATGAAAGTACTTAAAAGCATCAATGCTGAGGATCTAAAGGACGAAAGCGACAAAGCATATTACAAGCTTTTAACAACACAAGCGCAACTTGTACTTTACCAAAGACCTATCCCCGACTCTACACTTAATGAGTGTATCAAATTTTACACAAAACATTATGATGCAGAAAAACTCGCTAAAGCTTATTATTACAATGGTGCAATATTATCTAAGGTAAGGAAGATAAAAAAAGCGATAAAACTCTTAAAAGCAGGAGAGGTGCACGCAAAAAAATCAAAAAGTTTAATTCTTATACACCACATAGAAGAACAACTTTCTATAGTAAACGCAAAAACAGGAAATTTTAATACTGCTTTAAAATATGCAAATACAGCACTTCAACACTCAAAAAAACTAAACAGAAAATCATGGATTATAGAAGACATGAATAGACTTGCCGCTATTTATGACGAACTTGGGATACTTGATAGTTCCGATTATTATATAACAGGAGCATTAAACTATACCAAGTTTTTATCCAAGCCACTTAAAGCCGACTTCTATGCTAACGCCGGTGCCTATTATTATAATTCCAACAAGCTAGACTCTGCCGAGAAATATATATTAATGTCCATAAAAGCCAAGCCTACGGCAAGGGCTAACTATATACTCGGAGTGATATACATGGAAAAGGGACGAAAAGCCGAGGCATGGAAACTATGCGAAAAGGCAGCAGCTGACGGCGACTTCGATATTAAGGCTGAAGTGCTGGCGTGGATGTCTGACGTAAAGAAGGAGCAGGGCGAATATAAGGAGGCCATGGAGCTGGCGGAAAGGAGCAAGGCAGCTGAAGACAGCATGAAGGCAAGACAACAGACTGAAAACATGCTTGCACTACAAGAGGACATCGAAAAAGACGAGACCGTGAAGAATGCCGGACAATGGATGCCGGCTGCAGCAGCGGCCATCGCAGCGCTCGCAATTATCATCATAGCTGCAGCCGTATACCACAGAAAGAAGATGAGCAGGGCAAGAAACCTGATGGAGGAAGACAGGGAGAAGATAGAGATGTACACGCAGCAGATGGAGAGCATGGCGGCATCGGGCAAGGACAGGGAAAAGGAAATAAAGAAACTGAAAAAGAAGATTGAAGACATCAGAAAGCATGAGGCTGAAACAGTAAGCCGCGGAAAAAGGCTGCACAAAGAGATTGCCGAGGGCGGAACGACCGTAAAATGGAGCAAGGACGACTTTGAGGCATTCATCGAATACTTCAGAATTGAATATGCAGAAAAGGCAAGAGAGGCTGAAAGCAGATACGGCAAGCTGACAACAAACAGTCTGTTTGCACTCTCGCTGATAACCATAGGCTTCAGCGACAAGGACATTCAGCGCATTATGGCCATAACTCCGGGAGCACTGAGAACTATCAAATACAGGCTGAAAAAGCAAATTAAAATGGTGAATTGAGAATGGAGAATTGAGAATTTTATCAGCAGAACTTATCATACTGAACTTACAAAACACGGCAAACTATGATGCAAAAGGTATGCTTTTGCATGCTGAAACGTGGCCTTTCAGGGTGCCAAAGTATGCCTTTCAGAAAAATGAAAACGGCAATAATAAAGAATGTTGACTATTTACTGACTCAGGTTGACCGAAACATGGAGTATCGCTGATAAAAGTTGACTCTTCGTGCTAAGTCATGCAGCATAACATAAGGATCAATTTTATTTTTATAAAAAACTCATCACTCGTCACAACCGTGCATAACAAACTGTAAATCAAGATGTTAAAGTGTGACGAGTTGCCGGATAAACTCATCACGGTTGATGTGTGAGCCACGAGCGTGACGAGTTGAAAGCGCAACTCGTCACACTGTAACACCATGTGTATCAGTGCGTTATACGCCATTGTGACGAGTGACGAGTTTTTTATTAAAATAGTTAGAGGAGAATGTTCTGTTTTAGGAGTTAAAGTAGTTAAAGGAGTTAGAGGAGTTAAAGTCGTATGCTTTGTTTTTAGGAGTTAAAGTAGATAAAGGAGTTAGAGAAGGTAAAGTCGTATGCTTTGTTTTTAGGAGTTAAAGTAGATAAAGGAGTTAGAGAAGGTAAAGTCGTATGCTTTGCTTTTAGGAGTTAATGACACTGTCCAAAATTTTGTGCAAATGGAAACAAAGTTCTGTTGCCGGTACATCAAAAAACAAATCAGCCTGAGCAGACTGTTTAGTCCGTTCAGGCTGATTTATTATTTTATATCAGAAAGAAAATGCTTAGGCAAGCAGTTTCTTTACGATGCCGGAGATAATGCGGCCGTCGGCCTTGCCAGCCATCTGCTTTGAAGCCACGCCCATAACCTTGCCCATGTCCTTCATGCCTGCGGCACCTGTCTGGGCTATAATTTCCTTTACGGCGGCCTCAATCTCTTCCTCTGTCATAGGCTTCGGCAGGTATGCCTCAATGACGCTGACCTGTGCCAGCTCGGCGTCTGCAAGATCCTGACGGTTCTGCTGCACGAATGTGGCAGCCGACTCTTTGCCCTGCTTGGCAAGCTTGGCAAGAATCTTCATGGCGTCGGCATCCTCGAGAGTGTCGTTGGCTCCGGGAGCAGTCTTTGCCTCAAGAAAAACTTTCTTAATGTTGCGCAAGGTCTCAAGACGCACCTTGTCGCGGGCCTTCATGGCCTCCTTTATATCGTTGCTTATCTGATCGAATAACATTTTAATTATGAATTAAAAATTATGAATTATGAATTGTCAATCATCCAAACTTTATTGTTCCCTGTATCTTGCTGTCCTCGCTCTCGGCCTTCTTTACCTGTCCCATAGACTGGTTGCGTATCTCCTCAAGCTCCTGACGTGTGCGCTTGTATGTAGGCGTCGACTCAACAGAAGATATTACGTCGTCGTTGTCGAGGTCTTCCTGGCGGAAGATGTATATGTGCGGACGACGCTTGTATTTAGAGCTCTTTCCGTCGGTGCCGTAGTAGTGTTCACGCTTTGCGCGGCGCTCGGCAGCCTTCTCCTCCTCCTCAGCACGGCGTTCATTCTCCTCCTGAGAGTGCTTCTTGTAGTGCTCGTTCATGCCGTCGACATTCTCTATGCCAAATCCTGTGGCGAGGATGGTAACCTTCACCCTGTTGCCCAGCTCGGGGTCGGTGGCAAGTCCCCACTTTATCTCGAAGTCGTTGCCAAACTTGGCCATAAAGTCGTTCACGTCGTTCATCTCCTCCATCATGAGGCCGTTGTTGCTGTTCTTGTCGCTGCAGAACGATATGCTGAGCAATATCTTCTTTGCGTTGAACACGTCGTTGTCGTTGAGCAGAGGTGAGTTGAGCGCGTCCTCAATGGCACGCTTCACGCGGCCCTCGCCTTCGCCGTAGCCTGTACTCATGATGGCCACGCCGCCGTCCTTAAGCACGGTCTTCACGTCGTTGAAGTCGAGGTTTATCAGTCCGTGAACGGTGATAATCTCGGCTATGCTCTTGGCAGCAATGCTCAGGGTGTCGTCGGCCTTTCCGAAGGCATCAAGGATAGACAGTTCCGGATAAATCTCGCGCAGGCGCTCGTTGTTGATTACGAGCAGGGCGTCTACGTGCTTCGACATCTCTTCAACGCCGTCGAGGGCCTGGTCGATCTTGCGTTCGCCCTCAAAGCGGAACGGTATGGTAACGATACCGACGGTAAGTATGCCCAGATCCTTTGAAACGCTGGCAATGACAGGAGCCGCACCGGTGCCGGTGCCTCCGCCCATTCCGGCTGTGATGAATGCCATCTTGGTGCCGTCGTTGAGCATTGCCTTAATGTCCTCAAGGCTCTCCTCGGCTGCCTCGCGCGCCTTTGCAGGCTTGTTGCCGGCTCCGAGTCCTTCCTTGCCGAGCTGCAGGTGCACGGGTACGGGCGAGTCGTTGAGTGCCTGGTTGTCAGTGTTGCACAGAACGAACGACACGTCGTGTATGCCCTCGCGGTACATGTGGTTAACGGCGTTGCCTCCACCGCCGCCTACTCCGATCACTTTTATTATGCTCTTCTCTTTTTCGGGCTCACCGAAATCCACTATTCTATGTGTATCAGCCATATCTCTGTCTTTATTTTTTTTCGTAGTTATAAGTTTGTAGCAGCGCAGCCATGTCAATATTATTCGTCCTCAGAGACAAGGCTTCTGAACCAGTTCTTGAGCTTTGTAACATGAGGCTTCATGCCCTTCTTTTCCTTGTCGGCATCGTCCTTCGGCTTAACTTCAGGCTCGCTCTCCTTCCTGGCAGCCTCTTCGGCAGCCTTGCGGCGCATCTCCTCAATCTTCAGCTTCTCGGCTTCGGTGAGCACTACGCCCTCGTTGTTGCGCTGCTGTACGTGAGTTCCGCCCTGCATGCCGGCAGCCGGCTTAGGCTTGTCGGCACCGAAGAGGTCGCTGTGCTCGCTGTACTCTTCGCCGGCGCAGTTCATGTCGCCCTTGGCCAGGATGCCCAGCACGGTGTTCATCATGCCGTTGTGGGCGTTAATGTCGTTGTTGTTAGAGTTGATGGTCTGCGTAACAAACTTCGCAATACGTATTTTCTCTATATGCGTGTGGTTTCTGAAGGCCATGTCGATGTTCTTCATGTTAGAGCCTCCACCGGTAAGGATGATACCGCCCAGCAGCCTGTCGGCATACTCGGCAGGAACCTGATACCACACGTTCTCGATAATCTCCTGAAGTCTGCCCTCTACGATCTCGATAAACTTGCGGCTCTCTATGCTGCGGTCGGCATCGATGGGGAACATCAGGGTGTTGTCTATCTCGTTGTTGTCAGTATAAGCATTTCCGTATTTCAGCTTCATCTTCTCGGCGTTCTCATCGTCCATCTGCAGCGAAGCGATATCCTTGGTGATGTTGTTGCCGCCGAGAGGTATGACAGCAAGATGGCGAAGAATATTCTTATAGTAAACAGAAACAGTGGTGGTATCGGCACCAAGGTCAACGAGCACGCATCCTGAACGCTTCTCAGAGTCGGACAGCACGCTGTCGGCCAGCGCCAGCGGCGCCAGATACATCTCGGCAATGGCAATGCCGGCAGTGTCGAAACACTTGTTGAGGTTGCGGTAGAAGGTCTTGCGCCACAATATGTTGAGGAAGTTGCCCTCAAGGCGGCTGCACTGTATGCCCACGGGATCGAGCTGCAGCTGGTTGTCGACCTTATACTCCTGTGTGGCCGCGTCAAGAATTTCCTGTTCAGGATAAGACATGTTACGGTTGGTGTCCATAAGCTCGTTTACCATCTCCTGCGTAACGATGGTGTCGCCCAATAAGTCTTTGCCTATCACGTTCTTCTCGCTTCTGATAGACTGGCCGCCCACGCCCACATACACCTGAGCTATCTCAGACTTGAGGGCGGCAGACAGTTTCTTGACGATGTTGGACACACACTGAACGGTCTGATTTATATTGTAGACGACGCCCTTGCGTATAAACGACGAAGAGTCTTCCTTCACAACAGCGAGCACAGAGATGCTGCCGTCAAGATTCTTCTTGCCCGCAATGCCCGTAACCTTTGATGAGCCTAATTCTATTGCTACTATAAAATCCTTTGCTGCCATACGTTATCAATTTGTTGTTTCTGTTTTATTTAAATATCTGCCTTTTTCTTCTTTTTGCATATTATCTGGTTGTCAAACTCCAGATCTATATAAGAATATTTGTTCCATCCGGCCTGACTGAGTCCGTATTTGTAAAACTTCTTCAGACGGTCCATCTTCTTCTGCACAAAACCTTGCACAAGAGCCTTGCGGCGGTTGACATATTTTGTCTGCGGGATGTTGCCCAGATAAACTATATGCTCGCCGACGCGCGGAACAAGCTCAACGCCAAGGTCGGGCAGTATGTTTATCTGCACTATCTGATTCTTCCAGAAGTCATCCTTCATCAGCTCGATGGCCAGATAAGAGAGATAGTTGCGGGCATACCAGCGGCTTATGTTGCCTGTGGCTATTATCAGGTCTGACGTGTACTTTGAGTTGGGCATTATGCCGCCCTGATCGTCAAGATAATAGTCGTCGCCACGCGAGTTTTTCACCCTTACGATAGGCAGACGCTGCGTGATGCTTATAAAGACGTTGCCGTCCTTTGTCTTATAGCACTGTGCAGTGTTGACAAAGGGCGTGTCCTTCAGCTTGTCCTCGATGTCGCGAGGGTTGATGTCGGCAAGTTTCTTCTTAAACGGATAAAGGCGGCTCCGCTCAAGAATGCGCTTCACCTCCTTTGCACTTAGGAATCCGTTTGTACTTTCATCCTCAACATTAATGGTAACCTTAGTACACACGCTATGTGTCTCTGCCGGATGATTGAACGATGTCATCGCCATCACCAGGTAAACCGCAAGAAACACGTCGAGCGTTATGAATATGGTTCTTTTAAGTTTCTGATGCATTTACTTATACTTGTCTTGAAGTATTTTCTCTATCTGTGGCACATAATTGTCGAGGTCGCCGGCACCGAGCACCACGAGCACCTCGAAATCATTGTCTTTGACGAACGAGAGGACATCCTCCTTGTGTATCATCTTCTTCTCCACGCCTTCCTTCAGGTTGTCGTAGATAAGCTGTGACGTAACGCCGGGGATAGGCTCCTCGCGTGCGGGATATATGTCGCAGAGCACAACCTCGTCGAGCATGCTCAGGCTGTCGGCAAAGTCCTTATAGAAGTCGCGCGTGCGGGTGTAGAGATGGGGCTGGAAGATTACGGTTATCTTCTTGTCCCTGTAAAGCTCGCGTATGCTCCTTGCGCTCTGGTAGATTTCCTTTGGATGGTGTGCGTAGTCGCTGAGGAAGACAATCTTGTCGTTCTTTATCTTGAAGTCGAAGCGGCGGTCAACGCCACGGTATGTCTTCATGCCATACTTCAGTTCCTCGCTTGAGCATCCGTTGAGCTGTGCCATGGCCATGGCCGCAATGCCGTTCTCGATATTGATGGGCACGGGCTGACCGAGCTGCACTCCGCATACGGTTTCTATGGGCGAGATGAAGTCGAACGAGATGTTGCCGTTCTCAATCACGATATTCTCGGCATGGAAGTCGCCGCTGTCAAGACTGTATTCATACACCTTAACACCGGGCTGCACCTGAGCTTTCATCTCGAGGCCCTTGTGTATGATGAGCGCTCCGCCGGGCTGAATCAGCGAAGAGTAATGGGCGAAGCTCTCAAGATAGGCCTCCTTGGTGCCGTATATGTCGAGATGATCGGGGTCGGTAGATGTTATGACGCTCATCCACGGACGGAGCCAGTGGAAGCTGCGGTCGAACTCATCGGCCTCGATAACCACGAAGTCGCTCTCCTTGCTCAGTATGTAGTTAGAGCTGTAATTCTTTGATATGCCGCCGAGAAAGGCGTTGCAGTCGACATGGCTCTGATGCATGATGTGGGCGCACATGGTAGACGTGGTGGTCTTGCCGTGCGTGCCGGCAAAGCAAAGGCCCTTGTGTGAGCGTGTGAGCATGCCCAGCACCTGGGCGCGCTTCTCAACGTCGAAACCGTTCTCACGGAAGTAAACCAGCTCCTTGTGGTCTGCCGGTATGGCCGGGGTATAGATCACGAGCGAAGACTTCTGGTTTCTGCAGGCATGCGGTATCTCGTCGATGTTTTCTTCATAATGAATAAGCATGCCTTCTTTCTCGAGCTGCGTTGTCAATGCAGAAGGAGTTTTGTCGTATCCGGCAACGACAACGCCTCTGTGCAGGAAGTAACGGGCTATGGCGCTCATGCCTATGCCGCCTGCTCCTACAAAATATACAGCTTTAATCTCTTTCAGTTCCATTATTTTATTATTCTCTACAGAAACGGACTTTTGTCCGCCAGGGCTGATTGCAGCCCTGCATCTGCTTTTGCAATTTATTTTAGTATTCTATATAATTATTGTCTGTGACCTACTTACCCTCCGCATCAGTGTCCGCGGCGTGCGAGCTTAACCACTTCGTTGGCTATTATGTCGGCCGAGTCGGGAAGCGCGAGCTTCAGTATGTTCTCGCTAAGTTCTTTCAGTCTGGCATCGTCTTTCACTGTCTGCAGCGCCAGCTTAACCACCTCAGCAGGAGCGTCAGCGTCCTTTACATACAGAGCAGCGTTCTTGTTGACCAGGGCCATGGCGTTCTTTGTCTGATGGTCTTCGGCCACATTGGGCGAAGGAACAAGGATAACCGGCTTGCCTATGAGGCAGAACTCTGATATGCTGCTTGCTCCGGCGCGGCTTATCACCAGGTCGGCGGCCTTGTATGCAGCGCCCATGTCAGAGATAAAGTCGGTTACATGAAGCGACGGAACCGTTCCGCGCTGCTTCAGTTCAGCCATTATCGACGCGTTATAGTATTTTCCGGTCTGCCATATAAACTGCACACCTGACTCTTTTATCATGTCGAGATTCTGAAGTACGCTCTCGTTGACCGTTCTCGCGCCAAGGCTTCCGCCTACGATAAGGATGGTCTTCTTGTCTTCAGACAGCCCGAAGCTCTTAAGGGCCTCAGCCTTTGTCAGCTTTGTGTCGAGCAGGGCCTGACGCACGGGATTACCGGTCTTGACAATCTTGTCTGCCGGGAAGAATCTTTCCATGCCGTCGTAGGCCACACAGATACGGTCTACCTTCTTCGACAGTATCTTGTTGGTGACGCCTGCATAGGAGTTCTGCTCCTGAATGAGGCACGGTATGCCCATCTTCGTACACTGGTTGAGCATCGGACCGCTGGCATATCCGCCCACTCCGACGGCTGCCATTGGATTGAACTTGCGTATAATCTTCTTCGCCATCTGCTGGCTCTTCCATATCCTGTAAAGAACCACCACATTCTTAAGCATGTTCTTTCTGTTGAAGCCGCTTATAGGAAGTCCTACAATCTCATAACCGGCAGCAGGCACGCGCTGCATCTCCATGCGTCCTAACGCTCCGACAAACAGTATTTTAGCTTCGGGATACTTTGCCCTGATTGCGTTAGCTATCGAAACAGCCGGAAATATATGGCCTCCGGTGCCGCCTCCGCTTATAATTATTCTAAGTTCATCTTCCATATGTCCTTACACCTTATTATTTCGCAAAAGTAATCAAAATTTTTCTTTTCAGATAATTTTAAATAATATTTTTCTGGCTTATTAAAAAAATATCCGGACACTGCGCACGGCGGCAAGACCGACAAGCCGACACACAAACGCCAGACAGAAAATTATCTGACAAAAATGTGTCTCGGCTTTGTTGGCAGACCGTCTCAGCGGCCGTGTCTTACTAAATATTATCGCATTAGTACGATGGCTATCTTCCGAGCCATGACTCAGGATTCAGCTTTGCCGTTCCGCGCCTGAGCTGGAACTGCAGTATGTTGTCCTCGCCTACCACGCCCAAGGCCTGACGGGCGCTGACGTGCTGTCCGCGGTGTACGCTTACGGAGCGCAGGTTGCAGTAGACTGAAATATAACTGCCGTGGCGCACCATGACAACCATCGTTCCGCCGAAGCCGAACACGGCACTGACTTCTCCGTCGAATATAGAGCGTGCCGATGCTCCGGGACTTCCGAGGATATTTATACCCTTGTTGTCGAGCTTAACGTTCTTAAGTCCTTCAACATTATATTGTCCGAAATGACTCACAATGCGGTAAGAGCCCGTGATAGGCATCGGCAGGCGGCCGCGGTTGCGCTCAAAACTGCCGCTGAGCTTGCGGTCCTGCGAATCGAAGGCGACAGCCTCCTTGGCTTCCTTCTTGGCACGGGCCACCTCGTTCTCATGCCTCATCTCCTCCACCTTGGCCTTGCGTTCTGCTGCAACGCGGTCGGCCTCAGCCTCACGTGCAGCCTGTTCTGCCCTGGCTTTCTCCTCGGCGCTCTTGCGCTCGGCTGCTCTTGCTTCGGCTTTCAGGCGCTCCTCGCGTGCCTTAGCCTCAGCCACACGGCGTGCATTCTCGCGCGCTGCGGCCTCGGCGGCAGCCTTCTTGCGTGCCAGTTCCTCTGCCCTGCGCTTTGCGGCAGCTGCAGCGGCAGCGGCTTTTCTGCGGGCTTCAGCCTCAGCCCTTGCCTTGGCTTTAGCCACTTCTTCGGCTATGAGCTTATCGATCTGCGCATTGAGGGCTGCGTCCTTCTTGCGCTGGTCGGCAATGATGGTCTGTATCGTCTTCTGCTGCTTCTGCAGTGTGTTCACCACCTGCTGCTGCTCGGCCTGCTTGCCTTGCAGCGCAGCCTGTTCCTGCTGTCCCTTATAGAGCAGGTTGTTCTTCTGTCCCCTGACCTTCTTCAGCTCGTTGTTCTTGGCCTCTATCTGGTTTTGCTTGGCTTTCACCATCTCGCCCTGGGCACGCTGATAGGCGGCATACTCGCGGACGAACCTCAGACGGCGGTACATCTGGGCAAAGTTCTTGGCGCTGAAGATGAACATCAGCTTGTCCTGTATGGTGCGGTTGCTGGCCATGTACCGCATCGACTTTATGTATTTGGCCTTGCGGTCCTGCAGCTGCTGCTCGAGCGTAGAGAGCTGATTCTTGAGCAGCTGTATGTTTCCGTCGATGTGGGTAATGTCTTTCTGTATTCCGTCGATAGACTTCTGCCGCTGGTCGATTTCGCTGTTTATCATCATCAGGTTGTTGAGCCGCTTCTTTACGTCGGCCTTATTGGCACGCAAGAGGCGCTCCTGCTCCTTTATCTTGCGCTGAACGCTCGCGCGCTGGTTGCGGAGTCCCCTGATAGAGGCGTTCGAATAGTTGGCTGTCTTGGCCGACTTTTTCGTGCTGCGCTTCTTCACCACGCGCTTCGTCGTGGTCTTTTTCTTGGCTGTCTGCTTTTTCTGAGCCAGCGAAGGTGCCACCAACGACAATGCCAGCAGAAATATTAGTATTCTTCTCATTTATAACTTTAAAATTCTGTTAATTACGTCCTGCGGATCCACCTTTTTATATTTATCCGACACAGAGGTGCGCGTCTCCCAGTCGGCCGACGTGTCGAGTCCGCTCATTGATATGTTCACGGCCACGCTGTTGGCTCTCTTCACCGCGCTGCTCTTCATCATCAGGGTGATGTCCGTAGGGAATTTCTTCGTACCGAGCGGCTTGAATGTTCCATAGGTGCATTTCACTGATGTGCTGCCTGTCGACGGGCTGCTGTATGTTACGTCCACAGCCTTGATCTGTCCGCTCGTCTTGTCGGCCTGCCACACATAGCTCATGCTGCCGCGCTTCAGCGTAACGAGCGTGTTGGCCACGGCATCGTTGAACGTAACGCCGAAATTCTTGAGGGCCGAGTCGGTTATCTTCTGCTGTCCGGGCACGAAGAGCTGATTCCACAGCAGTGCCTGCAGGGCATAGAAGTCGAGCCCGTTGCGCTGCAGGAAGTCGACATCGCTGTATGAAGCCTTGATATATTCCTTGTTGATGCGGTCTACCACGAGCACGTAATCCTTTGTAAACTCAATGCGTCCGGCCTCCATCAGTCCGAGCGGAGTGAGCTGTATGCGTATCACGTCGTCCTTCTTCATCTTCAGCGAGCCCGACACCGACAGATCTTTTGAACCGGTGTTGATGCTGAACTTTATCTTAGCCGAAATGGCCTGGGCATACACTTCATTGTCGTAGACCTTGCGCAGGAAGTCTGTCTTGCGGGCCAGTATGCTTTCAACATCGTTATTGCCTGACGACGAAGACGAGCCGCCGGACATGGCGGCCTTCTTTGTGCCGCACGAGACCACGGCGAGGCACACAACCAAAAAGACGAGGCTGCGTAACAGCCTGCTGCTATTTCTCAACATATTTCTTCAGTTTTATTTTTCTTATAAGCACCTTATTCTCCTCATCACTGTTCTCAAGCGCCTCGCGCCAGTATTCGAGGGCCTTGCCGGCGTCGCCGTTCATGTAGTAGATGTCGCCTGCATGCTCGAGAAGCACCGCACTGTTTGTGGTGTCGTTCTTGATGGCCATGTCAATATACGGCTGCGCGTCTTTATATTTTTTCTGCTTGAACAGTATCCATGCATAGGTGTCAAGGTATGTGCAGTTGTCGGGTTCGGCCTGCACCGTGCGATAGCTCATCTGCTCGGCCTTGTCGAGATTCTTGCCCGTTTCCGACAGATAGTAGGCATAGTTGTTCAGACAGCCGAAGTTGTCGTCCTTCCACTGCAGGCAACTGTCATAAACGGCATAGGCTTCCTGCTCCTGCCCCTTGCTGTAAAGGATGTCGCCCATGATGGCATAAAAGTCTGACACGATGTCGGGGTTGCTCTCGTCGTCAATCTGGCTGACGCCCTTCCTGAACACTTCGAGGGCGTTGTCGTCATCGTCTTTCTGCACATAGGCAAGCCCGAGGAAATAATAGAAGGCCATCTCGTCGGGATTATAGTCGAGCGCCTGGCGCGACAGTTCTATAACCTTGTCGAAGTCTTTCTCGTTCCACACTGTCTGTATCAGCTGCAGACGGGCAGCCGCGTTGTCGGGCGAGATGGTCAGCACGGTCTCCAGCACCTTGGTGATAGAGTCCTGCGGCATCTTCTTCAGCGTCATGTATGCTGCATACAGCTCGGCCATGTCGGATGTCTCCTGCGGCTGTTTCAGTATTCTCTTAAAGAGGTTGAGCACCTGTGTGCTGTCGCCTCCGTTCTTCTCGTTGTCTGCCACCACCTGCCTCATCAGTATCATCTTTGTGCTGACGGGCGTCTTGGGATTCACGAGCATTGTCTCCTGTATCGAGTCGGCCTGCGCCGTGCTGCCCGTGGTTCTGTAGTAGTCTATCATCGACATGCGTGCCATGGGGTTCTCGGGGTCTTGCTTCAGCACGTCCATATACTGGCTGTATGCCTCGTCGGGCTTGCCGTTCTGCAGAAGCCAGTTGCCCATCATCACCCTGTAGTTCATGTCGTTGGGATATTTCTCCGACATCGACTTCAGCTCATTGAACTCTTCCTCCTTCTTGCCCTGCAGCGAGTACACCTGCATCTTCGACAGGGCTGTCTGCTCACTGCTGCCTTCAAGGGCTTCGATGCGTTCAATGGTCTTTATCACATTGTCGTAGTCTTTCTTTCTTAGATACAGCTGGTTAAGGATGTCGAGCACGTCTGAGCGCTCCGGACTGTTGTGTGCCAGCTTCTCGTATGCCTTTATGGCCTCGTCGAGGTTGCCTATGCGTATGTAGCCCGTGCCGAGACGCTCAAGATAGGTGTTGTTCTCGGGGTCGAGCTCGGCAGCCTTCTTAACGTCTTCAAGTGCGGCGGTGTCGCCATAGAGCACTCCGCTGTAAGACGACATCATAAAGTAGGCCTCTGCTGCGTTGGGGTTTATGTCGAGACAGTGGCTCAGCAGGTCGTAAGCCGCGTCGTAGTTGCCGGCCACCTGCTGCTTGACGGCCTCAAAATAGAATATCTTGAAGCGCATGCTGTCGTTATGGCTTATGGGCGGAACCACGATGCCGCGCGACGCCGTGCCGCCTGCGCCTGTCTTTGTTGCCGTGCCGTGGCTGCAGCCTGTGATGACAGCCGCCGCCGAAAGCAGCACAAGGATGTATGATGTTAGTCTGTTCATCTGAATTGTTGAAATGCGAACCTTGCTGTTATTTCACTCCGGTGTGGCCGTAGCCGCCTGCGCCGCGCTCTGTCTCGTCGAGCACGCTAACCTCGACAAACTCTGCCGTCTCATGGCGAGCAATGACCATCTGGGCTATGCGTTCGCCGTCGTTGATCACGAAGTCGGTGTCTGAAAAGTTTATCAGCAGCACCATCACCTCGCCCCTGTAGTCGGCGTCTATCGTTCCCGGCGTGTTAAGCACCGTTATGCCGTGCTTCAAGGCCAGTCCGCTGCGCGGGCGCACCTGTGCCTCGTAGCCTTCGGGCAGGGCTATGTAGAGGCCCGTGGGTATCAGTCTGCGCTCCATGGGGCGCAGCGTTATCGGGGCGTCGATGTTTGCCCTGAGATCCATACCTGCACTCTGTGCCGTGGCGTATGCCGGAAGCGGCTGGTGCCCTTTGTTGATTACTTTTACGGGTATCATAGTCTTATTCTGCTTTTTAGGTTTTAACGGCGCATGCCTAGGCCTGACGCCACATGCCGACATCAGCCAGCCCACAGCTGGCATGCTGCCGGTTACGTTATTTTAATTTGTGTGCAAAAATAGCTATTTATATTTACATAATTGTATTTTTAGCGCTAAAAAGAAAGAATTTAGCCATTTTTAGATTACTTTTGCGCAGCTAACCGCCGTATTGTGCATACGGCCTTATTTTGCAGAAAGATGATGAACTGGAAACAACTTATATCGAACAAAAGACTCGGACAGGAGTCGCGCCACGCCATAAGGCACGACGACCGCTCTGAGTTTAAGCGCGACTACGACCGGCTGATATTCTCTGCGCCGTTCCGCCGCATGCAGAACAAGACTCAGGTGTTCCCGCTGCCGGGCAGCATTTTCGTACATAACCGCCTCACTCACAGCCTGGAGGTGGCAAGCGTGGGCATGTCGCTCGGCAACGACGTGGCCCACTGCGTTATGAAAACAAGGCCCGAACTGGCCGATACGCTGTTCACGCAGATCGGCACCATAGTAAGCACGGCATGTCTGGCGCACGACATGGGCAACCCTCCGTTCGGACACTCCGGCGAGAAGGCCATTCAGACGTTCTTCACCGAGGGCAAGGGGGCTTATCTCAAAGACAGGCTGAGCCCCGAACTGTGGAACGACATCACTCACTTTGAGGGTAACGCCAACGCGTTCCGCCTGCTTGCTCACCGCTTCAAAGGGCGCCGCGACGGCGGATTCGTGATGACTTACACCACGCTTGCGTCTATCGTGAAATATCCTTTTGCGTCAGCTCTGGCGGAAAAGGGGCACGGTAAATTCGGATTTTTCAGCACCGAAGCCGACATATTCTGCCGCATTGCCGACGACCTCGGCATCATACGCAAGTCGGCCGACGGCTGTCCTGCCGAGTATGCGCGCCATCCGCTGGTGTATCTTGTAGAGGCTGCCGACGACATCTGCTACGAGATTATGGACATTGAGGATGCCCACAAGCTGAAGATTGTAACGTATGAGGAGACAAAGCGGCTTTTCTTGGATTTCTTCGATGAAATGGGACAAAATCATATCATGCAGAGGATTCACGACGAGGAGATAACCGACGACAACGAGAAGGTGATATACATGAGGGCCTGCGTTATCAACGCGCTCGAAAGGGCATGCGTTGACGCGTTCATGAGGCACGAGGACGAGATCATGAGGGGCGAGTTCAGCGGCAGTCTTATCGACAGCATCGACGACAGACTGGTTAAGGCTTACCGCAACTGCACAGAACTTTCGAAAAAGCGAATCTACAAGAGCAAGCCTGTGCTTGACGTCGAACTGAGCGGTTTTAAGATTATGGACAGCCTGATGGAGGTCATGACCGAGGCGGCAGTCAATCCGCAGCGGTTCTACTCGCGCCAGCTTATCAGCCGCGTGAGCAGCCAGTATGACATCAGCGCGCCCGACCTCGAAACGCGCATCATGGCTGTTATCGACTATATCAGCGGCATGACCGACGTGTATGCGCTCGACATTTATCAGAAAATCAACGGAATAAGTCTGCCGATTGTCTGATTTTCCCGGGAAAAACAAGAAAGTAAAAAAATAAAGACACACATCCTTATTACACTCATCCACAGGAAATTCCACGCACAGACGCCTCACCCACTTAACAGGCTTATCTTCAACGCATTACAAAAGGCCCCTCTTGAGGTGTAAAAGGAAACCTTTCAGCGCGTAAAAAATAAGCTTTCGCACGCTGAAAGGATAGCTTCCACAAAATGACAACAATCCTGCTGCAGCATCAGCACATGCGCAGCGGACAAAAGAATATCTTTATAAAAAGAGGAACAAGGCACCCCTCCGTCAATATTCCACACCCACTATCTCTATGTGCTCGATGTTTCTCATATTCAGCGGTTTACCGCCCTTCTCCGTGTATATGCTGCCAAGAACCGTATCTATCGCCTTAAGGTCATCGATATACAGCTTGTCCGACAGCGATGAGTACCTGAGCGTCTCCGTACATTCGGTCATCTCTGTGACATTGCCCATGAATTTTACCATCACGACTTTTCCGCTTTCATCGGTGTACTCGTCCCTAATGGACGCCATCTTGTCTATAAGCACACTCGTAATGCCTCCGTTCCTCGTCACGACACCTGCGGCAGGCCTGATCTGTCCCCACAGCTTCCTTTCCTTTACCTTACGCGTGGACAGGAAAGTGTTTTGGGGTTCGGATGTCATGTCTATGAACTTATCCGCCAGCGCGGCAGCATTCACATCTGAAGTCTTTTCTTTCTTCGTCACCTTACGCTTTACACTATAATTCCCCTTTACCTCCTTTACGGTATACTCAACTTCCCTCTCCTCACGGTAAACCTCTACTCCCTCATGCTCCTGCACAGATATCTCACGGGTGATTATTTTCAACGCCGAGTGTTCCTTGCCAAGAGGTGTCCTCGTGGCAAGAAAACTTTTACCCAACGGACTGCCCGTCACGCTGTCGCCTGACACGATGATTTGCGAACACAGCGGCGCAGACACAAACATAAGCAACAAAACTAAAACGACTTTATCTGCACTCTCGCGTATATTTCTACAAGAGAACGCATATTGTGACATTGAAAACATAAACACCTAATTTTTAAATTTATAAATGCTCTTACATCTATGCCTCTGTCCAAAAGGGCAGATTTACATATTCAAAATCCCATGACATTGTTTTTAACTTGTTATACAACAACATAACTACTCCTCACATTTCCATAGTTTAGAACTTGCATATCCTACCGTCACTCCTGCCTTTAAAGACTCTTTGTCGCGTTCCGAAAGTCCGGAATTTGAGATCAGATCAATTACATCCTTACAATACTGTTCCCATTCTTCATCTGTCTCAACAAGTTCCATCCCCTCAAAATACAAAGATATGACATTTAAAATCTCTTCAAGTTCCGGATATTTTACTTCTGCCACATTAATAAGTTCCTTGTAATTCTCACATTTTACTGATTCCTCACCTATAAAAGAACAGAATTGTATTGTCTCGTCACTAATAGAGACATCACTATAACAACTTACCGGAATTGTACTGATAATCTCTTCATTCAACTTCAAGACACACGCCTCGTCAGAAACACTTTTCCAATAATTAACACTATTATTTTTTTCAAGCGTGTTATATATGATAAGATTATGATAAAATCCCAAACTGTCATTTGCCGTCGCCAATAATGGATTTTGTACCAATACAAGATTATTCAAAGCGTCTTCTCTAGGTTGTACACATGAAGTAGCAAGAGTATCCCCCAACATCGCTACTCTCCTTGGAGCATTCCCAATAATTTCATTCAAAACATAAACACCTGTTATAAAACCTTGTTTTTTAGCAGAACTGAACGAAGAGCCTTGAGCCGACTGCCATATATTATCGCCTGTAAAAACACCTTTTACCGCTCCAACTACATCTGCTACAAAGACATTAAGCACGCTCTTAAAAAGTCTACCAAGAAAACCTCTGGTCTCTTGCTGGGACAATTCCAAATTCAGCACAAGAATATCATTATTCAATCTGGCATAACTTTCCTCAACACAAACTTCACTATCATCTGCATTTTCCTCATAAATATCAACAGATGCAGTACTGCAAGAAATCAGTGCCATAATCGTCATGACACTTGAAAATACGAATAACTTTTTTTTCATAATATAAATTATTTAAGGGTTTATAATATTCCGTTTAAACAACAAGACACATAAATTCACACATATATTTTAAAATGCGTCCATGGTATACCAATAATTTTATGAAATCCGATTGCTAATATACAAAAAATTACTAAATGCTACAAACAAAAATCAACAGAACAGACAAAAAGAAATAGATTTTAACAAATAGACAAAGACAGTACGACAATGCAAAGAATACAAACATCCAACATATAAGCAATAAGGGATATGCATCATACGGTTTAACAAAAAGACATACTTTTTGTTTGTATTACGATAATCACCCTCAAAGAAAAAATAAAATAAAGAAAAATCCGAAACAAAACCATAAAACCACATAAGTGGCTGCCTAACGACCAAATACCAACATAGGCTCATCGGCTTGAAATGTCATGAAGAAATTGTTTTTCACAAGCCGTAAAGTCACTTGCCTTATCAGTGAAAATCTTCTCACTTCTCTTTATAAATAATGTTGTTAGTGCCCGAAGTTATATTGAGTGCATCAGGATTTTCCCTTACGAACGAGTCGATATGCCATATGCGCTTCACCTTCAGAATTTCGTCGACCGCAATAAGTACGCCAGTCTTCTCGACATCACCGAAGCCATAGTTGATGGCCGTACCAAACAACTTCATCGTAGGGTTCAGTCCCATGTATGCATTCACCTGCGGCGGGATGTTATATACAATCTTGCGCAGCTCCCGGTTAAGTATACTGCAGTCGTCCTTGAATGATTTCTCTCAGAAAAATTGCCCTGTTACTTCTCGTCAGTCTCTATTTTCAGCGGTTTCATCAGAATAATGAGGCCGTCAGGGGCATTGAAATGCTTTTTGAGAAAATAAAGAATCACGTCGCTCTCCTCGTACACATACGATGGCTACATAGTCATCTTGCAAAAAGCATGCTTTCATCTTGCAAAAGGCATGCTTTTACAAGACAAAAGGCCACGTTTTGCAAGCCAAAAGACGGTCTTTTGCAACGCACTGAATATCAAGTTGTTACATAGCATAATAAAGACAGAGAAAAAGCTGCACTACATACGGCAGACAGCCGACGAAAAATTAGACAAATGTTAAGTTAATATAAATATCTGTATGCGTTGCCTCTCCATGTAGCCAAGCGGCTAAAGACTTATCTGCGCGCTCAATATTATCTCGCGAGGGCGCAGGTTGTAGTATGTGGTCGACGACGACGCACTGCCGTAATACGTAACGGCATAGTTGCGCCTGTTAAAGATGTTGCGCAGCTCGGCTTGCAGCCTTACCTTCTTCAGGCGCCACACAACGCCTGCATCGGCAAGCAGTGTGTTGACGGTCTGTGCCGACTGCAGTTCGTTGCGGTAGTGAACGGCCGATAAGGTTATGTCTACGCTGCCTATAGTCTGCGTGTAAGAAAAGTTCTGGCGCCAGCAGAACAGCATATTTTGTGCGGTTTCATCGGTATTCATTCCGTTCACGGTGAATTGTCCCGCGTAATAAAATGTGCCGAAAGACGGCGAGAAAGTTACTTCGGGCGACATGGTAAAGGTGTGTGCCCTGTAGCCAGTTATGGTCGACATCGACAGCTGTCCGCCTTCCGAATAGGTATACTGCAGGGCAAGGAGCGTCTTTAGGTGCAGACTGAAAAAGCCCTTTGACACCTGCGCTTTTACGAAGGCCGACTGCCGGCTGTTGTCTCTTTCGGCAACATAATATCTGTATCGGCCGTCGGCTATGGTCATGTCGGTCATCAGGTTGCTGCGTGTATGGCTATAACTAGTCGTAAACGACCAGAAGAGTTCTTTCACGGGGCGTTTGTAGTCGTAAGTTATGTATGCGCTCAAGGTGCGGTCTACGGGCACAACGCCGCACATTGCGTAAGTTGTGCGGTAGTCAAAGGCGTATTCATCGAGCGCGAAACTGTTCCATTCTCCCGGTTTCATCGCATATCCGCCCCACGCTGTCAGTTCGCTGCGCATGCCGGTCTTGAGGTTGAGATAGAGCGACGGCGACGCATAAAGCAGGTTTCTGTTCTGCTCCGTAAGCCGCTGCCATCTTACGGGCACGCTTAAATTGAGTCGCATGCTGCCGCGTCTGTATTCGACTCCGGGCGTTGCGTAAACTTCCACTGAGGTGTTGCGTCCGCGCAGGTTGAGGTGTTCTATGGCGAAACCCACCTTATATTTCTGCGTGAAATATCTGCCGGGCAAAACTGTTTCAGCGCTGTTGTCGGTATGCCAAAGCAGATTTTTCAGTTCTTCCGTAGTGCCGTCAACGTTCAACGAGAACGGAGCGTAATGAAAATCTGCCGTCGAGCGCACCGTAAGAGTGTTGTCACCGAACGTAAAAAGGCGCGAAAAATCGTTCAAAAGGCGCATTTCGGGCGTTTTCACCGTCTGCGCTATGATGCCTTGTGCTGTTCCTTCAATGTGCGAAACGCCCTCACGCCTTGTGGCTTCTGCCAGGAAATACTCGTTGCCGTAGACTTTTTCGTCGTTCAGCGTACTTGTAAAATCCACGTAGGCATTATCGCGTTTTATGCAAGAATAGTCGGTTTCATCGGCAGTTTCAACGGCGGAACCGCCTAAATAGTATGACGATGTGTTTGAGGTTGTCTGCTCCTCGTTGCTGTGTGCGTATCCCGCCGTGATGCGCCAGTCGCTGCCCTTGACAGTCTTTGCCGTGTGCTTCACGTTCAGACTGTATGAACGGTTGAAGCGCAGGCGGTTGTCGTCGATGGGTGCGGCAAGCTCCGGCTGAGCCAACCACTGCGGAACATCTGCCCCTGAACCATATCCCGTGGTGCCGCCAACGGCAAGCACGTCGTTGCTGCGACTGAGGTCGCGGCCCGAGCGGTCGTATTCGGCATCATACAGGCTCTGCCGTTTCCGTCCAATCTGCAGCACATCGGCCCCGCCCATAGGTTCAGTGCCCTTCAGCGGAAATGCCGCGTCTGCGGCAGGCCGTAGCGTTGCCATCCATTTGTCGCGTGCTCCGGGCTTGAGCTTTATGTTCATTGCCACGTCGTCGGTGAACACTTTGTCGCGCAGAGCCTTCACGGGCTGGTCGTGCTGTATCACCTCCGCGCGGTCAACATCTTCGGGCTTCAGCGTCTCGTTCAGTCTGTCGTAGCGTCCGCCCGTCAGGTCTAAGTCTTCAACGGTGAAACGGCTGATGTCCTTTCCGTTGAAACTTATCTTGCCGTTTTTATCGACATCCACTCCGGGAAGTTTCTTCAGCACGTCCTTCAGCGAGTTGTCGCGCTTGTCGGCAAACTTCGACAGGTCGTAGCTTATGGTGTCTCTCAGTCCGGCTATGCGTCCGCTCTTCACCTGAACTTCTCTAAGTTCAAACGCTTCGGGCGACATCTGTATGCTTACATGCTGCCCCGGACTCACCCTTACCGTGTGTTTGCGGTAGCCGAGAAAGCTCACCGAAAGGCTGTCGCCGGCTTTTACGGCAATGGAGAACGCTCCCTTGTCGTCTGCATTGGTAAATGCCACCGGCTTTCCGCCACGCATCAGCGTTACCGCAGCCATGGGCAGCGGATCATGTGTGGCTGAGTCGGCAACAACACCAGTAACCGACTGCTGCGCCGAAACATACAGACTGAACGGCAGCAACAGCAATGTAATAAACATTCTGATTATCCCTTTCATAGCAAACAGCTTTACAACGGCTGACAGCAGACGCCCTTTGGCAACCTGACTATCGCTCTATCGGATTATACGGAACGCCCTTTGGCGGAGCAACTGACTTGCCGCTACGGTCTTGCATCTTTACCGTCACCTTGCCGCCGGCAGTCATATATCCTACAGGATCAGAATAATAACGTCGATAAAGACCATCCAAATCTTTACGATTTACCTTCTCATATCCTTCACCTTTATAGTATATAGGGCGCGGCTCATCGGCTGTCTTTATTCCTATAGCCTCAAACACATAATGGCGACGGCTGTCGTAAGCACGCAATATGAGTCCGGGCAGTCCGCAGAGCTTCCACGGCCCATGGTAGAGAGGTATGTCCTCGGCATACCATGCGCTCCACAGGCGCCCCTTATAGCTGGCTGTGGCAAGCCGGCAAGGATAGCCAATAATGGTGGCGGAGCTGTCGGGACAAAGCTGCCACTGCGGTTTTTCCACGCTTTCAACGCAGACAAAGCGGTCGAGACCGAGCTTTTCGGTGAACGACGAGCGCCCTGTTTCGGGATAATTGGTATACAACCGCCACGGTATGCGGCCGAGAACGCTGTATTGTGTGGCGCCACGGCTTAGAAGTCCGGCATTGATTGAGTCGCTTCTGAAGGCGTCGTAGCTGTAGAAAGCCGTAACCTTGCGTCCCGTTTCGAGCAGCATCGTTTCGTGAGCCGCCTTCATCGGCACTTGCAGCGTGTCCTCAACATAAGCCATGTCATAGGTTATAACGTAGCGCAGAGTGTCGCATGGTTTTCCGGGCTGAAGGTCTTCAGGCGTAAACACATTGATGTTAGTCTGTGCGTTGCCCAACATTGCGCTGACGGCGAGAAGAGATATGGATATAATTCGCTTCATAGTAACAAAAGTTTTGGTTAATGCCGCAAAATTAGCGAAGGCAGACCGATGAAAAGGCACAGTTCTATTACTTGCGTATTACCGGGAATATTACTAAAATATTATCACCGCCACGCAGTTCACCTTTATTTACTATATTTGCATACACATTGCCACGCCATGACACGGACGGCAATATGGCGCAAGGCTCGAAGGCAAATCCGTAAACAAAACATAACCGCAAGATGAACCGAAGGATAAAACATGTCTGGACTATAAGCATCGTGGCGATGACTGCAATATTCGCCATGCAGGCTTACTGGCTCTACAACCAATACGAATACAGCAGCACGGTTAAGGCCGAAGAACTGAAGCAGGCTTGCACCAAGGCGCTTGAAGAAGAAAAGGACATAAGGATTGACAAACAAGAGGACGGCAAAGACGACAGCAGCTACGTAAGAATGCAGATTGTGCTGAAGATCGACCAGAGCACAAAGAAGACAAAAGAAAAAGACAGACAGGTGAAATCTACGATAAGATACACCCTGCCCGACACAAAAAAGCAGCTGAAGGTGAGGAACATTGACATGACTGAAGGTGTGGAACTGACATCGAGATACATGGCCTCTCAGGAAAAGCGGTTCGACCGCAACATATTCGACTCGCTGCTGTATGCTGACGAAGGCATAAAAACAGACAGCTTCAGGTTTGTCAAGACAAACCGGTGCATGATAAAGCCGGCATTCAGCGTGAACGGCGGACTAAGCAAGACGCTGCACGTGAGATATTCGACCAATCCGCTTGAAATGGAGGCCGTTGAAATGACTGTCCACGTACCGGCATCGCATATACTCATGCTGATGAGCCGGCAGCTTGCCGCAAGCATCGTATTGCTCGTCATACTGGGCTTCTGCATGATGTATCAGATCAAGACGATAATGATTCAGCGCCGCATAAACGCCATAAGGCACGAGTTTATGAAGAACATGATCTACGAGATGAAGCAGCCGCCCGTCAAGGCAGCCGACGACGCCACGGCAATAAAAATAGGCTCAACGTTGTTTTTCTACGAGCTCAACGAGCTTCGACACGGCAACGAGAAGGTGATTATCACCAGCCGGCAGGCTGAACTGCTGCGCATTCTTGCCGACAGCCCGAACAAGGTCGTGGGGCGCGAAGTGCTGCTGAAAGAAGTGTGGGGCGACGACTCCTACTCTAACTCCATGGCGCTCAACGTGCAGATAACATATCTGCGCAGGGCACTGAAGAGCGACGCCGCACTAAGCATAGAGGCCATTATAAGAAAGGGATATGTGCTGAAGACCATGCAAAACCAATAATAAGACAAAGACGTAAGTCATTATTACAAGAACGAGCAGGCCCGAAAGAAAAAGCTATACGCCCAACAGCCCAAAACACAAAACAGCCAACAGGCACAGCAACGCATGCAGGCTACATAAAACAAGACATAAAAAAATTCCGCCGTCAGACTGCCTAAACACGGCTAAAGTCTCACGACAGGAATTTTAATGTGTATGTATAATATCAGATTTATTTCTCCTTATATATTATCTTGTTGGCTCCCGAAGTAATGTTCAGAGCCTCAGGATGCTCCTTTATGAACGAGTCGATGTGGCGTATGCGCTTCTCCTCGAGTATCTCGTCGACGGCAATAAGTATGCCCGTTTCCTCAACATCGCCAAAACCATAGTTGATGGCCGTGCCAAACATCTTCATCGTAGGACTCAGACCCATGTATGCGTTCACCAGCGGCGGGATGTTATAGCCCATCTTGCGCACCTCGCGGTTGAGTATGCGGTAGTCGTCCTTGAACGATTCCTCACAGAACAGCTGCTCCAGCTCCTTCTCGTCGGTCTCTATTTTCAGCGGTTTCATCGGTATGATGAGATTGTCAGGATCGTTGAAATGCTTCTTAAGGAAGTACAAGATCATGTCGCGTCCCTTGCGCACGTATGATGGATACATGGTCATTTTGCCGAAGAAATACTTCACGTTGGGCATCACCACAGTGAGCGCTCCCAGTCCGTCCCACAGGTTGTCGAGCGCAAAGAGGCTCTTTGCCCCCATCTTAGAGCTCTGATATTCGAGAGATACGAACGAACGTCCCAGCTCAATGGTCTGCGGCATATAGTCCTTCATGAACTTATCAGAGAAATGGAACATGTGTCCCGTAGCAAGTATGGGCTGCCCGTTTTCGTCAAGTTCAACGTCAGTTCCAAGCAGATAGCGGTATCCGCCGATAATCTCCTCAGCCTCGGGGTTCCACACGATAAGCTGCTTGTAGCAGTTGTCCATCGTGTCAAACTCGTCGATGTCCATGCTCTTGCCTGTGCCGCCGCCTGCCTCGCGGAACGCAATCTCGCGCAGACGTCCTATTTCCTTCATAACGTTGGGCGAGTTGTGAGCCGTTATAACATAAATCTCATTGTTACTCTTGTTAGTCATTCTGAGTTGACGCTCAGGCGTAAGCTCACTTTTAAGCAGTTCTTTGTCAATCGGCTGGATAATCTCTTGTTCCATCTTATAAAAAATTAAGAGGTTTATTTGTTGAAGTATCTCTGTTTTAAACCTGTTTCATTATAGTTTGTAGACCTCGTCCTGCACATACTGCGCCCACTGCGCCGGTGTCCTGGACTTGTCGAAAGTCTGCCAGGGAATAGGCTTTCCGATGGCTATGCGGAACGACTTGTGCACATTTTTGTACATCTCGTCGACCAGAAACAACATCGCTATGTTGAACTTTATGCCAAGGGCCTTGCAGACGTTGGCCAAAGTGTAGAAGAAGTCAGAGTTGCGCCCGCCGAAATGTATGGGCACCACGTCGCGGTGTGTCTCCACACTCTTCGTTATGAACGTCTTCTTCCATGGCAAGTCGCGTATCTCTCCGTTGATCCTGCGCGAGCAAAGGCCCGCCGGGAACATCAGCATGTGGTTGTCGCTCCTGAAGCCGGCCTCGACCATGGCCGGGAAGCTGCGGCTCTGCGAGCCTGTCTTGTTTATAGGTATGCACAGCGGAGCAAGCCCCGGAAGGTTCATCAGCAGGTCGTTTACCAAATAGCGGAAACGTCCGTCATAATGGCGGCCGATAACGGCACCCAGCGCAACACCGTCTTCTCCGCCGAGAGGGTGATTGCTCACAAAGGTGTAAAGCTTTCCGTCATCCTTGTCGGGCAGGTTCTCCTTGCCTACAATCTCGAGCGTCATGTCAAGATAACGCATGCAGTCCTCGAGCCATTCTACTCCGGTGAGATGTCTGCTGTCCCAAAGATATTTGTTGACTTCGTCCTGATGTACGATATGCTTAAGCCATTTTACCAGCGGCGAGGGCACAAACTTAGCCTTGCTGCCCATTTTACCCCTAAGAATATCGCTGATGTCAATCGTTTTCTCTGTGATACTATTCATGCTTTCGATACTAACTCAATGCAAAAATAATTCAAGTTTTTCAAAAACATACTTATTTTATGAAAAAATATTGGTTTTTTCTCACTTTTGTAACAAAAAACGTATAAAAATCAAACAAAAACAAAAACAGACGTGCCAAACAATGTAATATATATGACACAAAAAACCGTGCGCCCCACCCTCACAACAGGCGCACTTGCCTACTAAATAATGTGGCGGAAGCATACAAGAGCACACGCAAGCGCAACTATGCATGGCAACGCAACCCACCATAACACATCAGAACAGCCACAACGAATGACTGCATTTTGTAAAGAAAAACTACAGAACGCATGACAGTTGACGCTCTCAGAACGGCGATGCTCTGCGCTGACACGTGATTTGGCGCAGAAAACGGTAAAAATCACGCTTTCACGATAATACACTGATACACAGAAGCTTACACCATTTAAACTAGAAAAGACGGAGAGTTAAAAAATATTACTCTGCCATTTACGGTGCAAAAGTGGGCCGTTTACGACTCAAAAGCAGTGCATCTACAACATAAAAACACTGCTTTTAGACACAAAAATCAGACTTTTCAGGCTATTCTAGCCGTCTAATTACAAACAAAAGTTAACGCACATACTTGTTTAACGCCATAAATTTAACATCCGTTACACATTCGTTTTCTAGATTGAAAAAATATTTTGTCATAAGTTTTTACCTGCACCGACAATCTTACATCGCTAAGAATTAAACCCCAATCGATCATTAGACCGCACATAGCTTTATCAATTTTGTGTATTCATGCTTTCTGCCCGCCTTTTTGTTTCTATTGGCGTCTTTTTGTTCGCTTTTTCTTGACATAGTCCGCTATGCCTGCAAAAATCCAACAAAAAGCCGCTCAACATAAAGCAAAAATACAGACCGAATCATAACAACCGATTGGGGCTCAAAGCGGAAATGGATAATTTGAGCATAATGCGTATGCCATGCTTTTCTATAAAAACATAAAGTGCGACAAGGGCTTAAGCCACGGACATCAGCACAGATGCGGCCTTGCACCTGCTAATGCGCAAAGCCGCCTGAACGTTATAAGCGTCCACGGTAAATCCCAACGCCTCTATCCATATCAGAAGCCGAAGCCTATCGTCCCGAACACGCCGTTATAATTGTCGATGCCTGCCGTGCGCGAGTTGATGTGGCGATAGCCTATACTAACATTAACGTTAATCAGCTTGCATCTTTTTATCCTGAACATAAGCCGTGCGTCATAAGTTACGTTTTTCCAGTCTGTATGCCCCACAGAGGCGCCAACCTTTCCGTAAAGGTCGATATCAATATATCCTACGCGCCCGAGAGTATATCCTAAGCCGCCGCCTAAATTTGTTGTGCTCAGATATGAGTTTTCCGGATTGTCGTATAGAGCGAGCATTCTTTCCGCCGTCGCAAACATATAAAACTTTTTGGTTATTTTAAATCCCAAATCAGCCCCAAACGACATAACTTGTCTTTCCTTCTGCTTGTATAATGCCGTGCCAAAGTCAAGGTTAAGCATCATTCTGTCAATAAAGCTATTATTACTGTTATCCTTTACATTCTGCATTTCAGCTTTTGCATCCTGTGCCCATACTGCCGGCGCAAAAATAATTGACAGCACCAAAATAAAAATCTTTTGTTTCATAATAAAAATAATTTAAGTTTAAAATTTAGATTCGTCAACGCAAATATAATCAAAGTGCACACAGCACGTTTAAATTTTCCATTTAATCTTCATATCATGCGTTACATGTTTTTCGGGCACTTGACACATCAGAAAGTACTGATTTTCAAGATATTACATAACTCTAAAAATTCAGACAAAGCATAAAATGTAACGTTAGAAGCCACAGCAAAACAACAAACACAAGCAATAATAAAATGAAATAACCATATTTTATTTATCTTTGCAATGCTAGAAAAACAGAAACAGACAGATGAAGAAACTTATATTTATACTGATACTTTTGCCCCTTATGATTAGTTGCACAGACAACAACAATAAGGCAGAAAAGATATTGGCAAATGCCGATTCGCTTTTACAAGCAGGAAATACAGACAAGGCTATTATGTTATTGGAAAGAATAAACGGAAGAAGTCTAACAGGCGCTGATGCCAGAGCCAAATATTGCCTGCTGCTAACAAAGGCATATAACACATTAGGGAAAGTACTTTCTAACGACTCGTTAATAGATTTCAGTATAAAATATTTTGAAAAGACAAAAAATCATACCGATTTAGCCCGCTCGTATTACTATAAAGGGATGTGTATGTTAGACAGAGGAGACTTTGAGAACGGCGTGATTCTATTGAAAAAAGCTGAAAGCGAAGAAAAGCTCTCGTCCGACCCAAGCCTTAGACAGTATATTTATATCAACCTCTCACACGTAAATTTAGAATCCGGAAACTATAAAACAGCATTAAGATATTCACTAAAAGCACTTGAAAATGCAGAAAAGCGCAATAACACCATATGGATGTGCGTATCTTTAGACAAAACCGCTTCATGCTATTATTTCATGAACAAAAAAGACAGTGCCGAATCGTATATGTCAAGAATTATCCCGTTGCTTGAAAAAATCAACGACAAGGAAATGTCGTCAATGTTTTTGAATAACATTGGACTAATTTGGTACGAGAAAGGACTTTACGAAAAAGCCGAACCGATGTTCAGACAGGCATTCAATCTGCTTGATGTGCCCACTACCCGCATCAATCTGGCAAAGGTTTGCTACGCTAGAGGGAAAACAGAAGAATGTGACACCCTTTTAGCCAAGGCTTTAGAAGGCGC